>Ga0187875_10000046_pt1 | contig 106708 bp, 97 predicted proteins | sample June2016WEW_17_1_2_FD_132978 | JGI IMG/M metagenome (GOLD analysis project Ga0187875, IMG submission 132978) | Peatland microbial communities from SPRUCE experiment site at the Marcell Experimental Forest, Minnesota, USA - June2016WEW_17_10 | ecosystem: Environmental > Terrestrial > Soil >... | reverse complement strand
TTTCAACACCCCGACGATCTGCTCGTCACTAAAGCGGCTCCTCTTCATGGTGCTTCTCCTCTCGTGGTCTTATACCCGGAGAAGCTAACTTTTGGCTGGACTAAATTTCGGGGAGCAGGTCACTTGGCGGTCTTGTATCTGTCCGGTGCACTCAACCTCGGCAATGCAGGGGAATTCTTTTCCGGCGATCATAGATACGAGATCATCTTGAAAACTATTGGCACCGAGCACGAAAAAGGGCGGATTCTCTGGGATTTTATTCGCTTCAAAAACCCACAACTTGATTCGCTTTTCAATAATCCAAGCTGGACTTCTTCCTTGGTTCCGGCAATTAAAATGGAAACGAACGTTTGTTGTTTCGATCCCGTCACTATTCTTGTTTATCACGATAGCCCCGCGACGATGAAGTGGATCATTGGCGACCAGTGTATCGACATCGACCATGATCCAAGCACGCTCGCTGTTCATCAACGAGGTTACTTGCTTGCTGATTTCGTTAGTTTGACGCCAGAGGATAACCAGGGTTCCTCCAGCAGCCACAACCAGGAGCAAGCTAGCTATAACGGAGGCGATGAACCACGGATCGCGTGGTTGGTTCGGCTGCGATACTACATTAACTTTATAAATCCGTTCGTTCGGTGGAGCTTGGCCGGGATTTGTTTCCTCTGGGGGTTTTTGTGCACCATCAGAATGGCCTACAGTCGAAGGATCGGAGGGTTTGTTGGTAACGGATTGTTGTCTTGTGTCGGTTACGGTGGGTTTTTCGTTTTCCTGTATGACTGGTTGTTTCGCATGTGCGGATGGTGAGATTTGAAGAACAATGGTGAACAAAAACAGTGTCAGCATTTTATGCCGCATCCGGCTCTTGTGTTGTGGCGACGAGTTCCTTGTATTCAATATTGCGTGTATTTACAAGGTTTTTGAGAGTATCCCGAAACAGATAAGGGTTCTTGCGGTTGTTGAACCGGAAGCACATTTCGTCTAGGTAGGCTGGGAGATGTTTCGCATCTACTTTATGCCACGTACCAACAATGCCGCGCTTGAGCAACGAGAAGGCGGACTCGACAGTGTTGGTATGAACGTCGCCGTGGGCATACTTCTTCGAGTGATTGATCGTCTTGTGTTTGCCGCTGTCCATGTGATTCAGCGCCCACGGATAGATGCTCGATTCGTCCGTCATAATCACTTCGACGTGGCTGCCAACGTTCGCTCGGATAATCTCTTGCACCGTCTTGGACTTCGCATCTTCGGCGCGAATCAGTCGGAGATCGCCATTGCGTTGCCGGATGCCGATAACGACCTGCTTGGTAGATCGTGGACGCCAACGGCGCTTCTTGCCGCCAACGTAGGTTTCATCAATCTCTACCGTGCCGGTCAAAGGCTTCTGATTAGTCTCCTGCATGGCCGTTCGGATGCGATGGCAGAGATACCATGCCGTGCGATACGTGGTCTTGAGCATCCGCTGCAATTGGAGCGCCGCCATCCCCTTTTTGGATTCGCAGAGAAGATAGGTCGCAAGGAACCACTTGTGCAGCGGCAGATGGGTATCGTGAAAAATGGTGCCAGAGAGTACGCTAAACTGGTAGCGGCATGAGTCGCAGTCGAATTGATTGCGAGCAACGATGCGCGAGATTTTCTTCGAGCCGCATGATGGGCAGACCGCGCCATCCGGCCAACGAAGATTCTCTAGCGCCTTACGGCAGTTGGTATCGTCGCCGTACTTTTCGACTAGCTGGCACAAATCCATTTGTTCTTTCATCGGGGCACCATGACAAAGAAGATTAAAAAGCAACCCAAGGACATGACCACGGATGAGTTGGCGCGGCACGTCTTCCATCCCAAGGTACTGAGGGAAGCCAAGAAGCACGTTGCGAGGATGAATGCCAAGCCCATCAAGAAATAGCCTATCAGAAAGGCTACCCTGTGTCAAGGGCATAATCCCGTATCAACTTGCTTGTTTTCACACTCATGCGCACTCTTTCCGGGGAAGTCCCGCATTATGAACATCTTAACAAAAACATACCGGGGGTGTGGGTACCTCCCCTGCACATTGTCAACCTGTTTTCGCTCGGAGCGTCGTCCGCGGCGCGGAAGTCGCTCACCCTGCGACACCTTGCGGCGCGCGGAGCGCCGTGATACAGGGAAGGCGGTCGGGCGTCGATGCTTCGACGATTCCGCATCGAACTATTTGGGCTGACTATTTAATGAGGGAGCGCAATGCCTGACGCTTTGGCTCTGGTGGACGACATTTTCTTCCAGGCGAAGATGACCGAAACCGCGCGCCAAACCGGCGTCGAGCTGAAAACATTCTCCACTAGCGACGCGCTGTTGCGCGCGGCAGCGGAGAATCCCGGCGCGACGCTGCTTCTCGATCTGAACTCGCGCGCGAATCCGCTCGAGGCGTTGGCTCAGCTGCGCAACGCGTCGCCTACCAACGCCGCAGCTGGCGCAAACGCGCCGGGCAACGGCGCGCCCCGCCGCGTCATCGCATTTCTTTCGCACGTCCAAACCGATTTGGCCGAGCAAGCGCGCGCCGCCGGTTGCGACGAAGTGATGCCGCGCTCGAAATTCACCGCCGAATTGCCGCGCATTCTGCGCGAAGCCCGCACGGAGAATACCAGATGAGATTGGCGAGAAGCCGTCGCGCGATTGAGCTTTGTAAGGGCACGGCTTCAGCCGTGCCGTCAAACACAGCCGACTCAGGGGTTTTAACCCCTGAGGGCGGCCTATCGGATTGTCGCGGTATTCACAAGGCACGTGCCGCGACCGCGCGACGCTGCATCGCTATCCTGATCGCTGCGCTTTTCGCCGCTTCCACGGCCGCCGCGCAGAAAACCCCGCCCGTCGCCACCGACGTCGCCACGGCGCTCACCGGCGCGCTCTCTGCCGCGTGCCAGGAAGACCCTGCCACCTTCGCCAGCTTTCTGCCTTCCGATAATTCCGCTGCGTTTCTGAATCTCGTAGGACCGCAAAAGATCGCCTTCATGAAGCGCATGGTTCAGCTCGACGATCCCGGCCATCCGCTGATCTCCACCAGCGACGATGGCCTGACGGTGTTGCGCTGCGAGACTCCCGCGATCACCACCGAAATGCGGTTCGGCCCAACGACGGTGCGCGACAACGTCGCCTTCATTGCGATCTCCGTGCCCAGCCCCGGCGAGGATACGCGCACGATTCGTTTCGGCTTGGTGCGCGAGCAGGGCCAATGGAAATTGCTATCGCTGGGCCTGGTGATGCTCGATGTTCAGGCGCTCTCCGACGAGTGGGCTCACGCTGACGCGGAAGCGCGCGAAAACGATGCGGTCGATAATTTGCGCGCCATGGCATCCGCGCTGGACGCTTACCGCCGCGCCTTCGGATCTTTGCCGGACACTCTTGCGCAGCTCGGCCCCGCGCCGCCTTCGGGAATTTCTCCGGATGCCGCCAGCCTGATCGACGCCGAATTGGCCGCGGGCCAAAAGGGCGGCTACAAATTCCGGTATCGCATCGTTCCCTCCGCCGCCGCCGACACGCCCGAAGATCAGAACAAACTCGCGCAATACGAAATCGCTGCCACACCCATCGCCTACGGCAAAACCGGCAAACGTTCGTTTTTCCTCGATTCCAGCGGCGCCCTGCGCGGCGCGGACTTGAAAGGCGCCGTCGCCGGCCCCGAGGAGCCGCGCATCGACGCCGGCTCCGACGCGCAAACGCAGCCATGAGCACGCAGGGCGTGCAACGGTAACCTCCGACGCGCTGAATGCGTCAGAAGAGCGTCATGAAAACACGATCGCTATTCCTGATTCCGCTGGCGGCGTGCGCTCTGTGCACGAGCGCGGCGGCCACCGTGATCGGCACGAACATCATCGCGCAGCCGGTGACACTGCAGCGCATCGCCACGCTACCGCGCAGCCAACGCAAGGCGTGGCGCGGGTATTTGGCGGCGTCCGAAAAGCAGAAGGAGATCGACAAAGCGACTCTGCAAGCGGAAATGAAGGCCAACAACGTCACGGAGTCAAAACCCGCGCCGCAGGGCTTCAACGCGCGCACTCTGCCGCTGGACAAAACGGACGATTGGTACATCAGCGCTGACGCCGTGCGCGTCGCGACCAACACGATCAGCTATCAGCTCGCCGACGGTGGCTGGAGCAAGAACATCAACATGGCAATTCGCCCGCGCGCGCCCGGCGATCGCTACGACACCGACAATCTGAATCGCTATCCCGATCCCGCCGATTTCGATAAGCCCGTGGATGAAAAATGGCACTACCTCGCCACGCTCGATAACGACGCGACGTACACGCAGATCGTTTATCTCGCCCACGTCACCTCCGCGCTGCTGAAAGCTAATCGCGCCGGGGATGCGCAGCCCTTTCAAGCGTCGGTTCTGCGCGGCGTGCAATATCTTCTGGCGTCGCAATATCCCAACGGCGGATGGCCGCAAGTCTGGCCGCTCGAGGGCGGATATCATGACGCCATCACCATCAATGACGACGCCATGCTCCACGCCATCCAAGTCCTGCACGATGCCGGCGATCCTGCGGGCCTGTACGCATTTCTGCCCGCGGATGTCCGCAATCGCGCCGCGGCCGCGGCGAATCGCGGCGTCAATTGCCTGCTGAGCCTTCAGATCGTGGAAAATGGAGCGCGCACGGCGTGGGCGCAGCAATACGATGCGTTGACGCTCGCGGCCACCTCCGCGCGCAACTATGAAATGGCCTCAATCGCCAGCGGCGAAAGCACCACGATCGTCGAGTGGTTGATGAGCCTTCCGCAGCCCACGCCGGCGGAAGTCGCGGCGGTGCACGCATCGGCGGCGTGGTTCACGAAAACAGAAATTTTCGGATTCCGCTACGGTGGCGGCGATTTCCGCGCCATGCGCAACGATCCGAATGGCCGCAAACTCGTAGCCGCGCCCGGCGCCGGCCCCATCTGGGCGCGCTACTACGAGATCGGCACCGACAAACCGATCTTCGGCGATCGCGACAAAACAATTCACGACGATGTAAATGAAATCAGCCGCGAGCGCCGCAACGGCTACTCCTGGTACAACACCGAAGGCGTCGCCCTCCTCGCCCAATACAAATCCTGGGCCGCCGCCCATCCGCCATCGTAGCCGCAGCACATCGCACGAAATGCCGCGGTTTATGCCACGGCGCTCGCTCGCGGACGAAGTTTCAAGTAGATAAGCGTCGCAACTAAAAGCGCCAGCGCGCACAGCGCGACGACGCAGATCCAGACATGAAACGTGAAGTTAGATACGTCATTGAAATAATTCGCGCCGAGCGGCATTTGCGTGTAGTAAAGAAAAACTCTGAGCTGGTCGATTCTGCTGGAATCGCCATCGCGAACGTACCTGCGCAAAATCTCCGCGTACGGGTGGTAACTGACATAAAGCATCGCGCTTGAAAGCGCGATTCCGGTGAAACTGCCGGCGAGAATTGTGCACGCGACACGGCCGGCACGCAGCGAGCCAATTCGCAACGATCTGCTTCTGACAACAATACCTACGACGCAGGCCAGCGCGAACACGCCGATAAATACGATCATCAGGCCCGAAACCTTCACGACGGACGCGTTCCACTGCGAGACGGTCCCGCTCGCCCATCGCTCGCGCATGGAAGCTCTCTCTTCTTCTCGCTGCCGATCGACGTTTGACGCGAGGGCCAGGTAGAGACCGGCTTGTTCCATATTCCCAGCTTGCTGGCACAACGCTGCGAGCCGGCGATACGCGTCTTGCAGACTGTGGCTTAGCGGAAACCCGCCCGGGAAAGCGAGCATGCTGCCGAATCGCGCCACCTCCGAATATGTTTCAACGGCGTCCTGGTGATCCCCTTGCGCTTCGAGTGCCTCTGCGGATTTCAGACGCCAATCTGCATAACGCGAAGCATCCCCGGCGGCATAGCTCGGCAATCCGCCCCAATTTTCACCGCGAACGGCGTCGTATGGATCGTCGAGCGAATAACGGACCAGCACTCGGCGATCGAGCGCAGTGAGACGGTCAAGATACGTGTCAAGCTTCGCGGACTGAAACGCGTTTGCAAACGCGTCTCGCCATGCGGGGCTCTGCTCGTCCACACGGCTCGGTACCTTTTCCTGCGAAATTCCGGCGTGACGTACCTCTTCGTTGTCGAGGCTCTCCGCCGTGATCAGGTACGGAAGCGCGTTCTGCGGATCCCACTGCTTCAGTTGCGGGACCCATTGATCGATTTCCGGCAGCTGCGGATGATTTACGGCCACGGCCGCATATACCCACGTTAGATTCGGATCGAGATTCACGGCCTCGTCGGCGAGACGCGCGCTGCCGCTCTGTCCAAAATCGTGAATCGCGACAAATGCCAAGCCATCGGGATCGTGCTGCTGCTCCGCGCGACGCGCCAGCGCTTTGAAGTCCAGCTCTCTGCCCATACGCAAGGGGTTGAAGAAGGCGTCCCACTGCGTGAGCGAAACGCGGAATGCCTGGCGAAATGCGGGTGCCAGAAACAGAAGAAACATCGCCGCAGCACATACGCCTACTGCGGCCAGAGTTGTCTTGCGCATGAAGCGACCCTCCTTGCTGAGCGAAGCACCGGCGAGTGGATAAGACTGCGACGTGCCACCAAGCGTGACGGCGCGCAGAAACGCGTGGCGCGCAAGAACGCTTGCGCCGCCGATGGCCCATCGAAGCGCGGCCCAATCGCCTTCGACGTGATTGAGTTCGCTTTGCATCGCGCGCGCCCAATCGCCTTGATCGCGCGGCGCAATCCGCGTTGCGAAACGCATGAGCCAAGCGGCGAGGCGGCGAACATGAACCCGCGAGATCAAGCTCTGCCTCCACTGAACGCCGGCCTGCGGGCTCTCCAACGAGCGCGAGGATCCTTCGCCGACGCGCGCGCCACCTCGGCGCCCTTCGGCGTAAGGCGATAGGTGTGCCGCGGCGGGACCCCGTCCTCTGTGATCACCCACTTGGTTTCGAGCATTGCGTAATTGGCCAAGCGCATAAGAATTGGATAGAGCGTGCCGGACTTCAGTCCGGTCTCGCGGCTCAATTCGTAGCCATAGCGCCACGCGGTCGGGCGCCCGACGAACTGCTCGAGCACACGAAGAGTCTGGGGTGACAGTCGGGGAATCTTCACGGCTTAACCCTACATATATAGAGATTCATCGTCAATCCTGTTCACGGGTCCTACTTGTCCATTTGGTACCGCAGTTGGCATCTTTGCGGCGGGCGAGTTAACATCGGCGGCTCGCGATGCGATTCCCTCTTCAATTTCATAAGCGAAAGTTACTGGCGGCTTCGGCGCTGCTGGTAAGCGTTGCGATGATGGGTGCCGTTCGCGGCGCGGCGCAGGATGTGGCGCCAGAAGAGACTTCGCCGCCGACCACGCTGGAATTTCACAGCGGATTCTGGGTGAATCTGCACCTTTTTCTTTACGAGCAATCGCGAATCGCGCTGGGCGACGTTCCCGCAAACGCACAAGCGGGAACGGCCGGACAATCGGCGGCCAGCGCGCTTTCGCCGGCCGAGCGCCAGACCTGGAATGCGGCGGTGGCGTATTACGCCGGGGACCTGGGCCATCGCGACCTGACCACCAGTCTGGATTTCGCGCGGATCTCCGACAGGCTGGGCGAACTTGAAACCTGCGCGGATTTATCCGGCCGAAGCAAACAGGCTTGCACTTCCGGATTGCGCGCGGACGAGATTCGCGTGTTGGAATCCGCGGCGCCGATTTATCGCGCGCACTGGTGGCCGCAACACGATCGCGCCAATCGAGCGTGGATCGCGCTAGCGGCGCCGCTGGTGGCGCAGATGGGCGCCGATTTGGCGAACAGACTTTCCGCGATCTATCAGCAGAATTGGCCGCGCGGGCGATTGCGCGTGGATGTCACATGCTACGCCGGCTCCGAAGGTGCGTACACGACGCTCGACCCGCCGCACGTGGTGATCGCGAGCCAGGACGCGCGCAATCAAGGCTTGTACGGTTTCGAGGAGCTGTTTCATCAAGCGTCAAAAGTGCTGGCGGGCGGCGTGATGAATAAGATTGCCGAGCTGTGCCGCGGGCGCGACATTCCGATTCCACGCGATCTGGGCACCGCGCTGCTGTATTACACGACGGGCTACGCCATGCAGCGCGAGCTTGCCGAAATCAGGCCGAACGATCCGCCGTACACGCCGTACGCCGAACGCTTCGGCCTTTACCAGGGCCCATGGAGCCAATTCGATGCGCTGCTCGAAGAATATTGGCGGCCGTACTTGGACGGCAGATTGGAATTCGATTCGGCAATCGAGCACGTCGTCGCGGGAATTTCCTGAGCGGCGCGGGCAATGCGAAGGTACTTCTTTCGATCTATTTTTTCGCTGCGTCGCGCGAATCCGCGGGCAACGGCTGGCCTGTCGAAGCATCGCGCTCCGCGCGTCCCGGTCCAAACTGGCGCCAGTTCTCGAGCGAAGTGAATGTGCGGCTTTGCATGCGATCGATGTACAGAGCGCCATGCAGATGATCGATTTCGTGCTGCAAGATTCGGGCATACCAGCCGGAGGCTTCAATCGCGCGCGATTTCCCTCGTTCGTCTAAGTATTCCACGCGAATCGATCGCGCTCTGGGAACCACGGCGGAAAATCCGGCGAGGCTCAAGCAGCCTTCGTAAAAGTTGGCTTTCTCTTCCGCCAAATGCGTAATCACTGGATTGATGATCACGTGAAATGGAACGGGGCTGCGCTGCTTTTCGATCAGGTCGTTTGGAGGCACTTCTTCGAGGTTATCCTCCGAGTCTTCGATCACAGCGAGTTGCAGCGATTGACCGATCTGCGGCGCCGCCAAGCCCACGCCCGGAGCTGCGTACATGGTTTCGCGCATGTCGCGGATGAGTTGTTGCGTCTCAGCGCTAAGAATTTCCTGGCGGGTGAGTGCGCGAGCCGCTGCGCGCAAAACCGGGTCGCCAACCTGCACGATTTTCAGGATCACATCGGCCTCCGGACCACCGTACGCACAGGCAGAATGTCTAGCATAAATCCTTCGCTGCGAATCGCAAGGCCCCTTCTGGCGCGTGTGGTGTGTATGGCCCCACGCAAGAAAGGTGGCCCAGGTGAGTCTTTTTGCCGGGGGCGCCCGTAGTATGGATATGATAGGCGGCGCTGCGACGGCGTGGGAAGGAGGGCTGGTGGGCCTGGAAAGCGATGTGGCCCAGCTTCGGCGAGGAGACCTGGACGCGCTTACGGCGCTGGTCACTCGCTACCAGAACCGGCTTTACCGATATTTGCTGCGCTTGGTGCGGCAGCCGGCCGACGCCGAAGACCTATTCCAGCAGACGTGGGTGCGCGTGGCGGAGCGCATCGGGAAATACGATCCGCAGCGGAATTTCGATGCGTGGCTTTTTTCCGTGGCGCGCAATCTGGCGATCGATCATCTGCGGCGAGTGCGGCCGGAGAGTTTGGACGAGCCGGTAGCCGGCGAAATCGAAGGGGAGACAAAAGTGGCGCGTCTCGCGTCACACGATCAGCTGGCGCTCGACGGAATCTTGGAACGTGAGAGAGCGGGACGCATCGGAACGCTGCTGGGCGAATTGCCGGTGAGCTACCGCGAGGTGCTGACGCTGCGATTCGAGGAAGAGATGAAGCTGGAGGAAATCGCCGAAGTGCTGGACATGCCGATTTCCACGGTGAAGACGCAACTACGGCGATCGCTCTTGCGCATGCGGCAAATGATCGAGACGCGCTACCCAAATGAGGACTGGAATGCATTCGCGTGAGGAGCAGGAAAATATGAAGGAGCACGGCAAGCTACGGGAACAATTGTCACTGGCCGCGGCCGGAGTGCTCGCACCGGATGACGAGCAACGCGTGTTGCAGCACGCTGCATCGTGCGCCGAATGCGCCGCGGAGCTTGAAGAGTGGCGGCTGCTCGCCGGTAGCCTGCGACGATTGCCGACTCCGCAACCGAGGGGTGAAGTGGTGGAGCGAGCGATCGCGCGGGCCGCGATGCGATTGAACGAAGAGATCGAGCAGCGCGCGCATCGGCGGCTGATGATTTCGCTGGTGGCGTTCGCTTGGATTGTAACGCTGGCGAGTTGGCCGGTGTTTCGCTGGGTGAGCGGCGACGTTCTGGTGTGGATCGATCCGCGATTCAATCATATGTGGATGTGTTTTGCAGTGGTCACGGTATTCCTGTGGGCCACGGGCGGCCTTGCGGCCGTATTGCTGGCGCAACGGCGGCAAAGCGAAAGGAGATTGGCATGAGCCGACTGGGCAAAGAACTGCGGATCATTCCGCGAACGGCGTACGTGCTGGGAATCATTGCGTATCTAACGCTCGCCACGCTTCTGTGGAGACTTGCAATTGTGCAGGACCCGCAGGCTAGCAAATGGCCGCCGGCGGGACAGATTGCGATCTCCTACGGGCTGTCCCTGTTCATTCTCGCGCTGTTCCTTTTGGTCGGATATGTGAATGCGGACGCCAAGCGGCGCGGGATGCGTTACGTAATGTGGACGTTTCTTGCGCTGCTGATTCCTGACGGGATCGGGATCATCCTCTATTTCATTTTGCGCGATCCGCTGCCGAAGCCCTGCCCCGGCTGCTCGGTTCTGCTGAAAAAGGGATTTGTTTTCTGCCCACACTGCGGGACGCCGCTTCAGCCAACATGCCCGCAATGCGGCCAAGCGGTGGAAATCGGCTGGGCGAACTGCCCGCACTGCGGAACGAAATTGCCAGCGCACCCGTTGCGGGCGGCATAGGCGGTTGCAATCGACTCCATTCCTGCCGGATGCGATCAGGATGACGATTCCAGATTTTCCGCGATCTCCAGCAACTTCGTGACCGTGTTCCAGTTTCTGCCCGTGCCGGAGAGCTTCAGCGCTCTTTCGAGGTGCGGCCACGTCAATTTCGGGCGGGCCAAGCCATCGGGGAAATAAATGTAAAGCTCGCGGCCAACGATGTGAAGCTCATCGCGGCCGGCGTCAATGGCGAGGGCTTTCTTGCGCGCCTCCGGCGTAGGAACGCCGGCAAGGAACGTGACCAGGAGTTTGCTGGGATCGATGTCGCGCCGCTTCGCGAACGGGCTTTTCGCGATCGCGCTTCTCAGTTCCGAAACCGTGCGAAGAATAACGTCGGGGCGAAAGCCGGCGCTGCGTTCGATCGCGTCCTGGATTCGCGTGGAAAGGCGCGCGAGGTCTTTTTCTTCAGTCCTAAACACAACGTTGCCGCTCTGGAGATGGGTTTTGGCGTCGCGCAGTTTCAGGCCCTCGCAAAGCGATCGGAGCGAATCCATTTTGATTATATTGTGGCCGCCGACGTTGACGCCGCGGAGCATGGAGACAATTACGGGCATGTGAGGGTGAGTATATCGCGGCTGCGAATAGATCGCCGGCCCGAGCGCGAACTGAACCATGAACGCACGCGAGCGAGAGTCCGCCGCACCGTGCTAGCGCACCGCGCCGGCGGCGTTTTCGAGAACGACGTTGGAAAGCACCGCGGTATCGGATTTGTCCGGCAGATGCGAGCAGAAACCGATGCCAACGTAGAACGGCCCGTCGATGTGCAGGGTGATCGGCGCGCCGAACTGGTGCATCGGTTCACCATCGAGACTGACGAAGAGCGCGAAAGAATCGCCGCGCTTTTCGAGGCCGATCCGCTGGGCGTTGACGATGACCAGACTGTCTGGGCTCGTGCCGCCGGGACGTCCGCGGCCGCCGATGCGAAATTCGATGTCCTTGATGCGCGCATCTTTTTCAGGACGCTGGCCCAATTGAATCATGCCGGCGCCATGCAGGGCAGCCTCGACTTCCTTGGAATCGTCGTCGAGGTCCTGGCGAATTATGAGGACCGCTTTGCGATCGCCGTAACCGTTCACGTCGGGGAACGCGATATTTGCCGCGAGCGAAACGTCGCCGGACATTTTCTTCCAGAGGAATCGAAACTCGTCGCGCGTATACCAGACGTTGTAGCCGGCGGAATTGATGGTGTACTGCTTCGTGGCGGCGTCGTAACTGGCGCTGCCGGGCACAACGGCGCTGCCGACATCAGACTGGCCGTCAAACACTCCGATCGGCGTATCGAAATTCGTGCTGGAGCGGTGAAAGTCCGGCGGCGGCGCCACTTGTGGGTGGCCCGGCGAACCGGGGTAGGCCCATGACGGCACCGCGTGATTCGGCGTTGTCGCGGCTGCGGGCGGCGTCGATTGTGTTGGCGCTGAGGCAGCTTGCGTTGCGGGCGCGGCAGGCGCTTGCGCCGGGAGCAGGTAGGGCGCGACGCAGAGAATCAGCATCAGGGCCAAGAGCGAGAATTGAAATGCGAGTTTCGTGGTGCTGCGATCGATATGGGTGCGCATGGTGGAAATCACCAAACCTTCTGGCCAGGAAACTCCATGTCGCTGAGCGGCCGAGAGTGCCGAAGCGGCGGCGATTGTAGCTCGCGATTACCGCGCGTGTACAGATAGAAGCCCCTAAATGGGGCACAATGGTTGTAGGCCTCGCCGCGAATCTTGGCGTTCCCTATGTTTTCTGTCAGAGCAACCCCTGCACCGCGGTAGGAATCTAACGTAGTGTAAGCCCCAGGTGATCTTACCGAGTTGGACCTAGATGGACGGCCACAAGCCGGCGCAAGCCCCAGAGCTACCATGAACATGATCTGGAACCGAAGACAATCCGGCGCTGCGTCAGTGTCAAGAACCGGGACGTTCCGCGCCCTGGGTTTGCTTTTTGGCCTGATCCTGGTGATCGGGATTGCGCCTTCGATGCGGGCGGCGGGCGACGCAAGTGCTCCGCTGGCTGTGAGGGCGTCAGTAACGGGGATCGACAATTTCGGCCAGGTAGACGCGCGTCTGTACCGTGGCGCGCAGCCCAACCTTGCGGCGTACGCTGGACTGAAAGCGCTGGGCATTGGAACGGTCGTTAGGCTCAACGGCGAAGGTCAAGACGTCGCCGCGGAGAAGGCGCAGGTGGAATCGCTCGGGATGAAATTTGTGAACCTCCCGTGGAGCGGTTTGGGAGAGCCGACCGATGCGCAAATCGGCGCATTTCTCAATTTGATGCGGGGCAGCCCTTCGGACAAGATCTTTGTGCATTGCCGGGAGGGCGCAGACCGCACGGGAGTGATGGTCGCGCTCTATCGCATGACGTTCGATCATTGGACCACCGCGCAAGCGGTATCCGAGATGAAGGTGTACCACTACCATCACATGTTGCTTCCGCACCTGCAGCACTTCGTGCAGTCCTTTCCGGTAACAACTCCGGTCGCAACAGCAGCCGGGAATGATCTATCAGATCTGGATGTGGTGGCGGCAACCCTTTCCCGCTGACGCAAACTCCTTCGGGCAATTCAGCGTTTAGCTCCTTGTAAAACAGCCCCTCGCTTCCCTTCTCGGCATCAAAAAAGTGTATGCTCAACCATAGAATGCGAACGATTGGCGTCCTGATTCCGATTGCGCTTTTCGCCGCGGGCGTCGCGGGACACGCTGCCGGACCTGTGCCGCGCCAGGCGACGCAGCAGACGGACCAGAGCGGAAACAGCGCACCGGCGAGCGGCGCGCAGCTCACTCCCCAAGAGATAACCAAATTGCAGATGCGAGGCCTGCGCAATTTTGGCGTAGTGACGCCGACGCTTTACCGAGGCGGGCAGCCGACAAGCGAGGGATTCCGCACGCTGGCAAGCATGGGCGTGAATATCGTGGTGAACCTTCGCGTGACCCATCGCGGAGACGAGCGCCAAGAAGTGACAGAGCTGGGCATGCAGTACGTCGAGATTGCGTGGAATTGTTTCGACCCGCAAGATTCAGACATCGTGAAGTTTTTGACGTTGGTTCGTCAAAACCCCGGGAAGAAAATATTTGTGCACTGTGAAACGGGCGACGATCGGACTGGGATGGAAGTCGCGGCGTATCGGATGGCGGAGCAAGGATGGACCGCCGACCAGGCCCGCAAAGAAATGGAAGCGCTCGGCTTTGATATGCTTCATCGCAGCGTGTGTCCGGGCTTGGGCGCTTATGAAACGAAATTTCCGGAACGATTCGCGACGAGCCCTGCATTCCAGGAACTGAAAGACCAAGGAATTGCGGCCGCCCCGACCGCGCCCGCTAGTGGCACTCCAGCGGCTTTGGGCACTGCGACCTCTCCAGCCATTGCAACCGCTCCAGCGACGCCGGCGGGCCCGGGCAACCCGGCCACGCCTGCTGCGCCTTCCGGGCCGGCACCTAATCCGCCCAATTAGCTTGAATGCGAGTCACAACCGAGCATTCTTGACTAAGCTAGCGCGCCGGAGGGGACGATCTTAGGATTTTCTTGGGAGAGTTTTTGTTAAGTTTGAAACGATTTGACTGTCGTCAGGAGTTGAGTCCCTAGATCTCGATTCGCCCTTCCGCTTCTCTCAATCGCCTTTAGGCGAACACGCAGGATCGGCGATTTCGACCCGACGATTCTTTGCGCGCCCTTCGTCGCTGCCATTATCAGCGACGGGTTTGGTCTTGCCATAGCCTTTGGCCGTGAGCCGGTTCGCTGCGACGCCGTGTTGAGTGAGCCACGTCACCACCGCCTTGGCCCGCGCTTCAGAAAGCGTTTGGTTATACGCGTCGCTGCCGACGTTGTCCGTATGACCCTGGACCTCCAGCTTCAGCGTCTTGTCCGCCGCCATCAGATTCGCCACCGGTTGCAGCGTCGCGTCGGAAGCCGGCTGCAAGGTCGATTTGTTGAAGTCGAACAACACGCCGTAGAGCGCCACGTGGCACGCCTTCGTAAGGTTTGCGCCGAGGTCCACCCACCCCGCGTCCGCCACGTTGATGAGGTACCCGCCGGGACTCGGTGACACCATGGCCCAGATGTTCCGGCCCCTTTGCGCGTAATGCGCCCAGATGACGCTATTGCCTTCCTGCACGATCGCCCAGCCACCCTTGGTGAGCGCTTGTCGATATGCGGTGGTCAGCAGCACGTTTGAAATCTCGGGAAAATCGTAATAGCGATAGAGCGTTCCGTTCGCCACCACTTCCGCCTCTTGGGCGCCCGGCGGCGTCACCCGAAAAGGTGTGTTGTCCGCGCCACCGCGATGAAATTTCGACTCGGGGAGCGGCGCCAAATACGGAAAGTCTCCCGTGTCGGTCGCGATTTTCTCGGGAGTCGCGGCAGGCGGGGCGAGCGTGAAAGTAAAGGGCAGCGGAGCGATTTCGATCACGTCCAGGCGAAAGAGAAGCGGTGAGCCGTCGGTGTCCACATTCGCCCAGGCCTGCACGCCGTTCTTCGAGTATTGCAGCACCTCGAGCAGTCCGCCGGTCCGATATTCTTTCACGAGGGTCCAGCCGTTCTGCAGGAACGCCGACTTGATCTTGTTCCATTCCGTCACCGGATCGCTGCCGTTTGCGGTTTCGGCCAAAATGAACCAATGCTTGCCCTGTTTAGCCGGACCGACGTCTCGGTTGGGCGGGAACTTCACTTCCCCCCACATCTCGTAAGGAATGTTCTTTCTGACTTTGAGAACGGTCGAAAGAAAGGAAAGTTCCGGCGGTGGTTCCTGCACCAGCTGTCCCGCGGCCGGTGTTGCTGCCAGCACGGACAACAGCGCGACAACACCGCCTATCTTCCAAATAGAAATGGTGAAGGACATTTGCCTGATACGCACGATATGGTGTGAGTCTAACTCAGGTGCGCAGAATTCCAAAATTTCGCGGGCGGGTCTTATGAAAGAGGATGTGCAGAAAAAGTTCCCTCACGAGACAGAGAAATAGAGAAAAGCGGACAGCTTGAACTGCGTGATTATTTTCAAGGAGCGCGTAGCGTCATGAGATGTCGCACGACTTGGCAGGCAGCCAAGGTGAGTGTCAAATAAGATGTCTTATTGTATGTCTTTCAAAAGATGGCGCGCCCGGAGAGATTCGAACTCCCGACCCTCTGGTTCGAAGCCAGATGCTCTATCCAGCTGAGCTACGGGCGCGTAGTGCTGAATTTACATGATGCGGGCTCACCGCACCAGAACCGGGTGAATTTGTCCGGCTTGGCTGACTGTGCTAGGCTGATTGCGGGGTGGCATCAGCATAGATCGAGCGCAATCCGGCGGCGCTCCCCACGTCGTGGGCGTTTTCCTTCGAGCCGCCTTTCGAGCAGCAGGGTTTCAATCGCTCGGTGAATTGTCTCCCCAGAACGACAATTAGGCGCGTGAGCGCCGGCGCGGCCTGTGCGATGGGCCGCCGGGCCGGAAGGGCTCCTGGATATCGACGATGGCACCTAAAGAGGCCACAAGCCGCGCAAGAGAGATCAAGCTGGCGCATTCGCCGGATTCCGACGACGCGTTCATGTTCTACGGCTTGGCGACGCACAAGGTGCCGACGCCGGGACTGAAATTCACGCACGTGCTGGCCGACATCGAAACGCTGAACCAAGCGGCGGACGAGGAAATCTACGACGTGACGGCGGTGAGCTTCGCGGCGTACGCGCATTTGCGCGCGAAGTACGTGCTGCTGGATTGCGGCGCGAGTTTCGGCGAAGGCTACGGGCCGATCGTGGTGGCTTCGCGGCCGATGAAGCGCGAAGAGCTTGCGGGGCTGCGCGTGGGCGTGCCGGGGCTGCGGACGACGGCGTATCTGGCGCTGAAACTTTTCGAGCCGCGCATCGTGCCGGTGATCATGCCGTTCGACAAAATCCTGGATGCCGTGCGCACGGCAGCTGTCGATGCTGGCTTGCTGATCCACGAAGGGCAATTGATGTTCTCGCAGCTCGGGCTGCATCGCGTGGTGGAACTGGGACAATGGTGGATGGAGCAAACGGGATTGCCATTACCGCTCGGCGGGAATGCGGTGCGCCGCGCGCTGGGGCCGAAAATCGGGCAGCAGATTGCTCTCGCGATTCGCCAGAGCGTGGCGTATTCACTGGAGCATCGCGAAGCCGCGTTGAATTACGCGATGCAATTTGCGCGCGATATGGATCCGGAGCTGGCCGACAAATTCGTCGGAATGTACGTGAATAAATGGACGCTTGGCTACGGCGAACGCGGGCGAAGCGCCGTGCGCGAATTGCTCTCGCGCGGCCTGGAAGCAGGACTGGTGCCCGGTCCGGCCGAAGCCGAATTTTTGAGCGAAGCGGAGTCTTAGGCGCAATCCGCAGCATCCAATTGCAACCTGAGCAACACACCGGCGCAGCTTCGGAGCGCACTTGCCTTCGGGTGTAAAATAGTTGTGGGAAGAAGTACGTAGAAAGAAGAAAGGCACGCCAACAACCTTCGCCAACGTTTCCTCATTCGCGCAAGACCTTGAAACATTCGCCGCTCGCGCGGCGACCCTGAGACAATTGAATTCGGTAAAACTGACGGGCCGTAATGCGACCCGGGACCGTGATCGGAGAGTCCGCTGAGAAACCTGACTCAAATCGGCAGCGAGCTGCGGGAGTTGCTGGCCCAGCGCATCCTGATTCTGGATGGCGCGATGGGCACAATGCTACAGCGCGCGCACCTGACGGCGGCCGATTTCGGCGGGCCGAAGCTGGAGGGCTGCTTTGAGTTGCTGGTGGTGAGCCGGCCGGACATCATCACCGGAATTCATCGCCAATATCTGGAAGCCGGCGCCGATATTATTGAGACCGACTCTTTTGGCAGCACACCGATCGTGCTGGGCGAATATGGCCAGGAGAAGCGCGCGTATGAATTGAGCCGCGCAGCGGCGGAGCTGGCGCGGCGCGCGGCGAATGAATTCTCTTCCCCGGCGAAGCCGCGATTTGTCGCGGGCTCGATGGGGCCGACGACGAAAGCCATCAGCGTCACCGGCGGCGTCACATTCGATGAATTGCGCGATGCGTATCACGAGCAAGCGCGCGGCTTGATCGATGGCGGCGCGGATCTGTTGCTGCTCGAGACGTGCCAGGACACGCGCAACATCAAGGCCGGAGCGCTGGCCATCGAGCGGCTGGCGCGCGAAATCGGCCACGCGATTCCGCTGATGATTTCGGCGACGATCGAGCCGATGGGCTCGATGCTCGCGGGGCAAGATGTTGAAGCGCTGTGGGCCTCACTCGAACATTTGCATTTGCTGGGCATCGGCCTGAATTGCGGCACGGGTCCCGACTTCATGACCGATCACATTCGCACGCTCGCGGGGCTTGCGACGTGCGGCGTTTCCTGCCATCCGAATGCCGGGCTGCCGAATGAGGAAGGCCTATACCTCGAGACGCCGACGACGATCGCGGCGCAGCTGGAAAAATTCGTGCGCCACGGCTGGCTGAATTTGGTCGGCGGATGCTGCGGCACAAACGCGGAGCACATTCGTGCGATCGCGCAAATGGCCGCGGGGCAAGCGCCGCGCCGGCCTGTTGAGCCGAGCCATCGCGCGGTGTACTCCGGCATCGAAGCGATCGAAGCCGAACCGAGCACGCGGCCGCTGCTGGTCGGCGAGCGCACCAACGTGATCGGCTCGCGGCTATTCAAGGGATTGGTCGCCGCGGAGCAGTGGGACGAAGCCAGCGAAATTGCGCGGCGCCAGGTGAAAAGCGGCGCGCACATCGTGGACGTCTGCCTGCAGAGCACGGAGCGGGAAGAGCTGCACGACATCGAGCCGTTTTACGAAAAGCTGATTCGCAAAGTGAAAGTACCGCTGATGATCGATACCACCGATCCGAGAGCGGTGGAAGCGGCGCTGACGTATTGCCAGGGCAAGAGCCTGATCAATTCGATCAATCTTGAAGATGGCGAAGAAAAATTCCAGCGCGTTGTGCCGCTGGCGCGGTCGTACGGCGCGGCGGTGGTGGTCGGCTGCATCGATGAAGACCCGAAGCAGGCGCAGGCGTTCACGCGCGAGCGAAAGTTGGCCGTGGCGGATCGCTCCTACAAACTACTGACGGAGAATTACGGATTGCCGCCGGAAGATATCGTGTTCGATCCGCTGGTTTTTCCGTGCGCCACCGGCGACGAGAACTACATTGGCGGCGCCGTCGAAACGATGGAAGGGATTCGGCTGATCAAGCGGGAGATTCCATTCGCGCGCACGATTCTGGGAATCTCCAATGTTTCGTTCGGGCTGCCGGCGGGCACGCGCGAAATCGTGAACTCGGTCTTTCTGTACCATTGCACCAAGGCCGGCCTGGACCTGGCGATCGTGAATGCCGAGCGCATCGAGCGATTCGCGTCGATCCCGGAATTGGAGCGCAAGCTGGCGGAATCTTTATTGTTCAACACGCCGCCTGCGGAATTTCCGGGCGACCATGCGCAAGCAGCGCTGCTTCGCGAGGCGCCGGCGGATTGGCGCGCGCAGACGCGCGAGCAAAAGATCGCCGTCAATCAATTTCACATCGCCGCGATCGCCGATCATTTCCGTTCGGCGAAGCGGCGCGAGCGCGATGCCGGCGAAACTATTTCGCTCGACGCCCGTTTGGCGCGCTACATCGTTGAAGGCAGCCGCGATGGATTGGTCGCGGACCTCGAGCTTAAGCGCGCTGAAGGCGCAAAGCCGCTGGACATCATCAACGGTCCGCTGATGACTGGGATGGCCGAAGTGGGGCGGCTATTCAACAACAACGAGCTGATCGTCGCTGAAGTGTTGCAATCGGCCGAAGCCATGAAAGCGGCCGTGGGCCACCTTGAGCAATTCATGGAATCGAGCGACATGGAGAAACGCGCCCGCGTTCTGCTGGCAACGGTGAAGGGCGACGTACACGACATCGGCAAGAACCTGGTCGAGATCGTGCTGAAAAACAACGGCTATGAGGTGATCAATCTCGGCATCAAAGTGCCGCCGGAAGATTTGATCCGCGCGTTTCGTGAGCATCATCCGGACGCGATCGGGCTTTCCGGATTGCTGGTGAAGAGCGCGGAGCAGATGGCCATCACCGCCGCGGATTTGCGCGACGCCGGCATCGAGGTGCCGCTGCTGGTGGGCGGAGCCGCGCTTTCGGACAAATTTACGCGGCTGAAAATCGCGCCGCGCTATGGCAACGCGGTGTGCTACGCGAAAGACGCGATGAACGGCCTGGACTTGATGAATCAATTGAGCGACACCACGCGCCGCGACGAAGTGTTGCGCGCACACGCGCCAGCAACCGAAACCGTGCCCGAGCCGGAACGGCCTGCGATTGCGGCGCGCCCGTCCGAGGAACGCTCTCTGCGCGTGCGCGTGGATTTGCCGATTCCGGCTGTCGCGTATCTGGATGCGAAAATTCGCGCGGTGCCGGAATTGAAAGAGATCTGGAGCTACATCAACCCTTACATGCTTTTTGGCCGGCACCTCGGCTTCAAGGGTCAATTTGAAAAAGCGCTGGCCGAACGCGATCCGCAGGCGCGCGAGCTGTACGAAAATGTGGAAGAGGTGAAACGCGCGGCGGAGCAATTCATGAAGGTGCGCGCGGTGTGGCAATTTTTCGAAGCCGAGCGCGACGGAAATGCGATTCAATTATTCGCGGCAGGCTCGGAAACTCCGCTGCACACATTCCGATTTCCGCGGCAGCGCGCGGAGGGCGGACTCTGCCTGAGCGATTACGTGCTACCACGATCGGGCGCGGCGCGCGATCACATCGCATTGTTCGTCGTCACCGCGGGCGAGGGCATCCGGGAGCGTGCCGAAGAGAGCAAACGCGATGGCCGCTATTTTTATTCGCACGCGCTGCAAGCGCTGGCGATCGAATCGGCAGAGGCGTGTGCTGAATGGCTGCATCGGCGCATTCGCGAGGATTGGGGATTCCCCGATCCGCCGGGGCTGACGATGCAGGAACGCTTCACCGCGCGTTACCGCGGCAAGCGCTACAGCTTCGGCTATCCGGCGTGCCCAAATCTGGACGATCAGGCCGGCTTGTGGCAATTGCTTTTGCCGGAACGCATCGGCGTGCGCTTAACCGAAGGATTCATGATGGATCCGGAGGCGAGCGTCAGCGCGCTGGTGTTCCACCATCCGGACTGCACCTATTTCTCGGCCGCCGACGGCACGGAAACCTGAGCGCAGCGCGGCAGCTTCGATTCAACCCGATTGCGAATCAAATTTGCCGCAACTTAGTTCGCGGGCAGGTGTGCGCGGACCACTGGCAAGCGCTGCTGCGCCATCCGTTGCTGCGGATTTAGGTTGAGCGCCTGTTCATATTCGGCCGCGGCGGCGGACCAATTGGACTGCTTCTCGTAATCGAGGCCCAAGGCTGCGTGAACGTCATCCGCGTGCTGCCATGTGGGGTCGGCACGGAGGACTTGTTGCAACTGCGCGATGGATTCATCCACGCGGCCCGCAAAATACAGCGCGGTGGCGAGGGCCGCGCGCACGGAACTGTTCTGCGGCTGGAGGCTGAGGACTTCCTGATACGCGGTGATTGCTTGAGCGTAATCTCCCTTTTGCTGCTCGGAAGTGGCTAGGTCGGCCAGAACGGCAGGATCGCCCGGCGCCGGCTGGAGCTTCAGAATATGCTGGAAGCAGGCGACAGCGTTGTCCCAATCGAGCAGCGTCGCGTACGCGTGACCCAATAAATTCCAATCGGCGACAGATTTGGGATCGCGCTCGGCCTGCTTGCGCAACGATGGGATTTGCGCCTGAATCTTTTCGGCGCGAACCAGATTGTCGATGAAGTGCTGATAGTAAAACGCATGGTCCGGATCCAATTGCGCCGCGCGGCGGTAGGATAGTTCGGCGTAGGCCCATTGGCGCTGGCCGACATACGCGTTGGCCAGGCTCCGCAAAGTCAGCACGTCGCCGGGCTTCAGAGCGAGCGCGATTTTGAGGTGCTCGATCCCGTCCGCGCTGCGGCCCGATTCAACCAGCGAATTCCCCAGATTAAATTGCGCGCTGCCATAAGCGGGATTGATCGCCACCGCCCGAAGACCGTACTCAATCGCCTCGGGAAGATTTCCAGCCTGCTCGTACGTCACGGCTAATCCGGCTTGCACGCGCGCGGAATTGGGAGACGCCAGCGCCGTGGCTTGGTACAAACTCAGATCGTCGTGCAATACCGGGATTCGACGCTCGATCTGCACAACGCAGAACGCGAGCACCAGCGCCAGCGCGACCCAAGCGGCCCAGCGAGACGGGCCGGCGCGCGTTCTCCGAAGCAACCACAGCCAAGCCCAGCCGGCGAAAATGGCAAAGCCAAACGATGGAATATACAGGTAGCGCTCGGTGAAATAGTTCTCGCCAATCGCGTTGAGATCCAAAGCGGGCGCAAGGATTAAGAGAAACCACGCGAGACCGAACGCCAGCAACGGTTGTTTCGCGCGCAATAAGAATGGCAACGCCACCAGCAGCGCCAGCAGGAGAATGGCCGCCGCGGAGGCTCTATTTAGCACCACGGTGGGCGGGCTGAGATAAAAAAAGTTGAAGTGCAAAGGCAGCAGCAACTTTCCAACGTATCGTGCAACCACTACGGGAATGGCGAACGCGAGTTGCCCGGGGCCGAGGTGAAGAAACGAGTCCGAACTCGGCGCGAACGCGCCCAAGGCCTGCCAGCGAAGGCCGAAATAAATGCCGAAGGCTACCGCAAACGGCGCAATGCTCGGCCACGCCTCCCAAAGCCGCAGCAAGGGCCGCCGCCGGTAGAAGAATTCATAGGCAACAAGCACGAACGGGAACAAAAGCGCGGTTTCTTTCGTCAAAGTTGCTGCGAAGAACGCCGCCACACTCAGAGCGTACAACCACCAGGCGCGGGCGAAGGCGCGCGAGCGGGCGTGGTGATACGCCAGCATCGCCAGAAACAGCAGCAACGCGCAGAGTTGATCGGGCAGCGACGCGACCCAAGCGACCGCTTCGACGTGCATGGGATGGAGCGCAAAGAACAGACAAGCCCAAAACGCCAGCTCCGGGTCCGCGAGGCCGAGAAGCAGAAAATATGCCGCGGCGATCGCGCCGGCATTCACGCACACGCCCAGCAAATGCCAAGCCCACGGGCGAACGCCGTAAACCGCGTATTCGGCGGCGTAAACGGCGAGCTGCACCGGGCGGTAATAGTTGCTGGATTGGTCGCCCGCGAATCCATAAGCGTCGGTGCTGGAATTTTCGGGGACAGAACCGGAATCCTTCGCGACGGTGTTCCGGAGAATCTGCACATCGTCATCGGCCACGAATCCGTTGCGCACGGAATTGGCATACACGGCAAGCGAAACGCCAAGCAGAATCAGCACAGGCCACCATCGGCGCGGTCGTGCAGGTGCTTCCGGTGTGACCGGCGCCGGCGGCGCTGCGGCTTTATTCTTGGCGCGAGAATTTCGGCGGCGAGACATCGGAGGTCATTCTAACGCATTGTTGTTACGTCAGATCGAGGATGGTTGTTCGTGCAACGATGATGCCGCCAAATATGTTTGCGAAGCCGCGCGCGCGGTTTCAACCTCACGATCACGGATTGCGCCTCAACGAGGCCGCCGGCCGCGCGATACGCAGCCTGAACAGGTTGGTGACGAACTCGATTTGATCTCGAAATGAAAGTTTGGATTTCCCGTGCGTGCGCTCCTGGAAGACGATCGGAACCTCGATCACGCTGGCGCCATTGCGTATCAGGTCACAGAGCAAAGCCGACTGAAACGAATATCCCCGGCTGGCGAGGCCCTGCACGTCGCATTTCGAGAGGACGTCAGCCCTGATGCAACGATAGCCCGACGTGCAATCCGTCAGCGCCGATAAACCCCCGAACCAGCGCACCAGCCAAGTTCCGGTGACACTGATGAGTCTGCGGTACCACGGGAAGTTAGGAGTTGCGCCACCGGGAGCGAATCGCGAGCCGATCACGAGGCTGAAACCGCTGTTCGCCAAGGTCACAAAGCGAGGAAGAAGCCGCGGGTCATGCTGAAGATCCGCGTCCATTTCAAAAACGAGGTCGGGGTGAAGCTCCTTCATGGCGTGGGCCATACCTCTTTTGTAGGCTTCGCCGAGCCCCTTTTTCTCGCCGGTCGATAAATGTAGATTGGGAAAAGTCTTCATGAATTCGCGGACAGCAGCGGCGGTGCCATCGGGCGAATTGTCGTCCACCACAACTACGTGCAATACGTGAGTGGGAATTTCGATCGCTTGTTCGAAAATTCGGGGGATTACAACCCTGACGTTTTCCGCCTCGTTATAGGTGGGCAAGACGACGCACGCGATCTTATTCATCGTCATTCAGGATTTCCATTTTCAAGTTTGGCTCACCCGAAACATTAGCGTGATGGCCTCGAAATGCAAGGGGAAGAAAGTTTCAAAGTCTCGACGACTGTTGCCATGCCCCCGGGGCGTGCCAGGGCTTGCGCGGCGCCGTTTGACGCGCTCTGGCCTTTGATGCAGAACAACAACGTGTTAGAACTGAATTGTCCATGCAACGCATCCTTTCGACCTATCTATTTGTCCGGCGCAAGCTGGGCTCGCCGATTATCGAAGCCACGGCGCAGGCGGGCTTCGCGGCGATCGAAGTGTTCTGCGCACGCGGGCATTTCGATTATCAATCGTCCAGCGAGATTCGCGCTCTCGGCGCGGGCTTGGATGCGCACGGAGTGGCGCTGCACTCGGTCCACGCGCCGACCGAGCGCGATCAGGGCCCATCGCGCGAGAGCGGCTCGCCACTTTCGATTTCCGACCCGGAACGGGTGCGGCGCCTTGAAGCCGTCGATGAGATTAAGCGCGCGCTTGACGTTGCCGAACGCGTGCCGTTTCGATTCCTCGTGCTGCACGTGGGCGGTTCACGCGAGCCCGACGAGCCGCGGCGCTGGGAAGCGGCATTCAATTCGGTCGAGCACCTGGCGCTCTTCGCGAAGCAGCGGGGGGTGACGATCGCACTGGAAAATACGCCCGGCGAACTGGCTACGCCTGCGAACCTGCGGCGGTTTCTGGACGATACGCGATTGACCGACGTGCGATTTTGCCTCGACGCGGGCCACGCGCACATGGGCGGAGGCATCGCGGTTGCGCTCGAATCGATGCGCGAGCGCGTCGTGACCGCGCACATCCACGACAATCACGGCGATAAGGACGAACATCTTGCACCGTTTGAGGGCACGATCGATTGGCCCGATGCGCTCGCTGCGTTGCCACACGACACGCCGCTAGTGCTCGAATTGCGCGCGCCGGGGCAAGCGTTTGGCGCCGATCTGCCGGAGCCTGCCGCCTTGCTGGAAGCGGCGCGCGGCGCGCTCGACCGTTTGGAGCAGACGCAACCCGCGCGGGCTTAAGGAAAATCGAATTATGCCGATTGTGACCATCGAAAACGCCGGCCGCTTCGCAGGACAGGAAATCACGATCCGCGGCTGGCTTTACAACATGCGCGAATCGGGCAAACTGCTCTTCCCGATTTTTCGCGACGGCACGGGATTGATGCAGGGCGTTGTCTCGCAGAAAGAGCAGCCGGCGGCGTTTGAAGCGCTGCGCGGCTTGCCGCAGGAATCGAGCGTGATCGCCACAGGCACAGTGCGGGCGGAGGATCGCGCGCCCGGCGGCTTCGAGCTAGGCGTGACGCAGATTGAAGTCGTGAGCCGCGTCCCGGACGACGAGCCGTACCCGATTCAATTGAAAGAGCACGGCGTGGATTTTCTACTGGACCGCCGGCACCTGTGGATTCGCACGCCGCGGCAGGCGGCGATTCTGCGCATTCGCGCTGAAGCCATCCGCGCCGCGCGCGAATATATGGATGGGCAAGGCTACACGCTGACCGACGCGCCGATCTTCACTCCGGCGGCGTGCGAAGGCACGACCACGCTTTTCGAGGTGGATTATCTCGACGACGAAAAAGCTTACCTGACGCAATCGGGGCAGCTCTACATGGAAGCCACGGCGATGGCGCTCGGGAAAGTCTATTGCTTCGGGCCGACGTTTCGCGCCGAAAAATCCAAGACGCGGCGTCACTTGACCGAATTCTGGATGCTCGAGCCCGAAGCCGCGTATGCGCACCTGGAAGACATGATGGCGCTGGGCGAAGGGCTGGTGAGCCACATGGTGCAGTCCGTGGTGGCGCGGCGCCCGCGCGAACTAGATGTGCTGAAGCGCGACGTCGCCAAGCTGGCCGCGGTGCACCCGCCGTTTCCGCGCATCAGCTACGACGAAGCCATCGAAATTCTGCAAAAAAACGGCAAGCCGGTGAAGTGGGGCGACGATTTCGGCGGCGACGAAGAGACTGTGCTTTCGAGCAGCTACGACCGGCCGGTGATGATTCATCGCTACCCCGCGGCGATTAAAGCATTCTACATGCAGCCCGACGCGGCGCGGCCGGAGCTGGCGCTGGGCTTCGACGTGCTGGCGCCGGAAGGCTACGGCGAAATCATCGGCGGCGGCGAGCGCATCGCGGACTACGAACTCTTGCTGAAACGCCTGCGCGAGAGCAATCTGCCCGAGGACGCGTTCGGCTGGTACATCGATCTGCGCCGCTATGGTGGCGTCCCGCACGCGGGCTTCGGATTGGGCCTGGAACGCACCGTCGCGTGGATTTGCGGTACGGAGCACATCCGCGAAGTGATCCCCTTTCCACGCATGATTTATCGCGTCTATCCTTAGCGGGCCACACAAGCGCGCTGGAGCGACACCATGCCACAGAAAATTCGCATCATCGGAGTGCCGATGGACCTGGGCCAAAGCCGCCGCGGCGTGGACATGGGTCCTTCAGCGCTGCGCGTGGCCGGCTTGCTGAGCCGATTGAAACAACTGGGATATTCGGTGGAGGACATCGGGAACGTCGCGGTGAAGCAGGCCGAAGAGCAGCCATTCGGCGAGAAGCGTGCCAAGTATTTGCACGAAATCGCGGAGACCTGCAGTGGCCTCGCGGAAATCACGGAGAACTCGCTGGCCGAGGGTTGTCTTCCGATCGTGCTCGGCGGAGATCATTCGATTGCGGCGGGCTCGGGAACCGGCGCGGCGAGTTTCTTTCGCAAGCAGGGCAGGCGCGTCGGATATATCTGGCTGGATGCGCACGGCGATATGAACACGCCGGAGGGCTCGCCTTCAGGAAACGTTCACGGCATGCCGCTGGCGGCGCTGATGGGCTACGGCCCGGCCGAACTTGTGGATCTCGGCGGCTTCAAACCCAAAGTTGAGCCGCACAACGTTGTGCTGGTCGGCGTGCGCGAGCTGGACGCAAAAGAGCGGCGACTGATCAAGGATACCGGCGTGCACGCGTTCACGATGCGCGACGTCGACGAGCGCGGCATGCGCGAAGTGATGACGGACGCGATTCGCTTCGCCACCGACGATGCGGCCGGCGCCGTCGTCAGCCTGGATTTGGATTTCGTCGATCCGTCAGACGCGCCCGGCGTGGGCACGCCGGTGCAGGGCGGCGTGACGTATCGCGAAGCGCATCTGGCGCTGGAAATGATCGCGGATAGCGAGGCGATGGTTTCGCTGGAAGTAGTGGAGATCAATCCGGTGATTGACGAGCACAACAAAACCGCGCTGCTGGCGGTGGAGCTGATTCTATCCGGACTCGGCAAGAAAATTCTGTAGCGCTACGCACTGAGAACGCGGCGGACGGAGCACCAAACAAAATGAGCGTGGTGAAGAAGAGATTGCGCGTGGGCGTGCTGTTCGGCGGGCGCTCGGGCGAGCACGAAGTTTCGCTGCAATCGGCGGCGTCGGTGATCGCGGCTCTCGATCCCGGGCGCTACGAGATTGTGCCGATCGGTATCACGAAAGACGGGCGATGGCTGGCCGGCTCCTCGGCGCAGAAACTGCTGCCCGACGTGCTGCGCAGCGGGCAGCGGGTGCTGCTGGGCGCGGACCCGAACGTTGGCGCGCTCGTGCCGATGGATGAAGATCGATCGCCGGCGTTGCGCGTTGACGTGGTTTTCCCCGTGCTGCACGGCACTTACGGCGAAGATGGCACGGTGCAGGGCTTGCTCGAACTGGCCGATTTGCCGTACGTCGGATCGGGCGTGATCGGCTCCGCCGTGGGCATGGATAAAGACATGCAGAAGCGATTGTTTCTGCAGGCCAAGCTGCCGGTGGGCGCATTCCTGGCCGTTTCGCGCGCGCGATGGGAAAGCGAACCGCGTGCGGTGCGCCGCGAAATCGAAAAGCAATTTCGCTACCCCGTTTTCGTGAAGCCGGCGACGCTCGGCAGTTCCGTGGGAATGACGAAGGCGCACAATGCGGCCGAACTCGAGCAGGCGATGGCGCTGGCCGGGGAGTTCGCGCAGAAGATCGTGATCGAGCGCACGATTCGCGGCCGTGAGATCGAGCTTTCGGTTCTGGGCAACGAACAGGCGCGCGCTTCAGTGCCGGGCGAAATCGTGCCGCACCGCGAATTTTACGATTACGAAGCGAAGTATCTGGAAGAAGGCACGCGCCTGATCATCCCCGCAAAACTCTCGAAGGCGCAGGTGCGGCGATTCCAGGATTTGGCCGTCCGCGCATTTCACGCCGTCGAGGCACTGGGCATGGCGCGCGTGGATTTCTTCCTGGAACGCGGGACGGGCCGCATCTACCTGAACGAACTCAACACCATCCCCGGCTTCACATCCATCAGCATGTATCCGAAACTTTGGGAAGCTTCAGGGCTTTCTTATCGCGCGCTGCTTGACGAACTGATCGAGTTGGCGCTCGCTCAGCACCGCGAAAAGCAGCGAACGAAATTCACGATTGAGTTGCCGGCCGCCTCATCTTCGCCATCTTCTTCGGGCGAGCTGCCCGAAAAATAGCCCGGGATTTCGATTCGCGGCCCTATCAGCGAGCCGTGTCCGCCTGTTTGACCGGCGCTGCGACCCCGCGTTACCCTTAACAACTCATATTTGCTCGCCGAGCGGCGAACGGCGGCGCGGAACTTTGATATTCAATTAATGAAATACGGGCAATTGCAGCCCTCGGTGAGGACGAAATGAAAGGCTCGCGGTTCTGGATATTCCTGAGCGTGCTGTTTCTCGTCGCCGTCGTCGTCTACGCGACCACGACGCCGCATTCACACGACATTCCGCTGATCGGCATCGTCACCGCCAATGAAGTGATTGTCAGCCCGCAGGTCGCCGGACGCCTGGCGCATCTCTACGTGGATGAAGGCTCCGACGTCAAGCAAGGTCAATTGATCGCCGAACTCGACCCGACCGATCTGCAAGCGCAACTGGCTGCCGCCCAGGCCAATGCCGCTGCGCTGGACGCGAAGGTGACCACGTCGCACGCCACGCTGAGCATGACTGATGCGCAAACCACCGCCGCCGTGCAACAAGCGGAGGCGACGCTGGCCTCAGCGCAGGCGCAATTGGATCAAGCCAAGGCGAATTTGTCGCTCGATCAGGTGACCTACGAACGCGACGAGGGATTGTTCAAGGGCGGGGCGCTCGCGGCGCAGGATCGCGACGCAGCCGAATCCGCCTACCGCGCGGCGCAGGCCGCCGAGAAAGCCGCCGAAGCGCAGGTGAAAGCCGCGGAAGGCGCGCTGGCCGAGGCGCAGGCCAATCGTCAGCAAATGAACGTGCAGCGAAGCGATTTGGTGACGACGCAGGCGCAATTGGTCCAGGCGCACGACCAAGTGACGCAGGCGCAAACGCAGTTGGGATACACAAAAATATACTCTCCGCTCGATGGAGTCGTGTCCGTGCGCGCTGCGTTGCAGGGAGAAGTGGTGCAAGTGGGCGCGCCGATTGTCACCGTGGTCGATATCGACCACCTTTGGGTTGAGGCCGATGTCGAAGAAACTTACGAGGACGACATTCAGTTTGGGCAGAAGCTGAAGATTCAAGTGCCCTCGGGCGAAGAAACCGAAGGAACGGTCTTTTACAAAGCCGCTGAAAACGATTACGCCACGCAGCGCGACGTCAGCCGCACCAAGCGCGACATCAAGACTTTCGCCGTCAAGGTCACATTGCCGAATCCCGGCCGGCGAATCTTCACCGGCATGACCGCCACCGTCCTGCTGCCTCCGCCCCCTTCGCAGCAGAGCTGGCTGCAGCGCCTGCTGACGATCCTGTGACGCGCCCCGCCGCGGAGCACACCGGGATGAGCGACGCGATCGAAGTCGACAAACTGAAAAAGCAGTTCGGCGATTTCGTCGCCGTGAACGACCTCAGTTTTGAAGTTCACGACGGCGAGATCTTCGGCCTGCTGGGCCCGAACGGCGCCGGGAAAACCACTCTGATCCGCATGATGACGACGCTGACGCCGCCGACTTCGGGCACCGCTCGCGTGGCCGGACACGATGTGGTGCGCGATCCGGACGGCGTGCGCCTGGCGATCGGCGTGATTCCGCAAGCGATGACCTCCGATCCCGAGCTGACCGGGCGTGAAAATCTTCTGATCCACGCCAAGCTTTATGGAGTGCCGGCGAGCGTGCGCCCGGAACTGTTTGACCGGTTGCTCGATTCCGTGGATCTGTCGAAATTCGCCGACAAATTGGTTGGCACGTATTCCGGCGGCATGCGCCGGCGCCTGGAAATCGCGCGTGGATTGGTGCATTCGCCGAAGATTCTTTTCCTGGACGAGCCGACCACGGGCCTGGATCCGGTCTCCCGCGCCGGCGTCTGGGAAATGATCAACAATCTGAAGGCGCAAGAGAATCTGACGATTCTTCTGACCACGCATTACATGGACGAGGCCGACAAACTCTGCGAACGCATCGCCATCGTGGACCACGGCCAGATGGCCGCGCTGGACACGCCGTCGCGCCTGAAGGACAGCGTTCCGGGCGCCGATGTCGTCGAAGCTGAATTCACCGGCGCGCCGGCGAATTGGAAGGAGCAACTCGCAGGCCTCGCCGGGGTCGCGAGCGTCGCAGATCACGAAGGCGTCTGGCACCTGGCTTCGCACAGCGGCCCGGCGACGATCGGCGCGTTGATGGCGCGCGCCGCAGAGGCCAACGTCACCGTACATCGCGTCACCGTGCAGGGCACCACGCTCGACGATGTGTTCCTGCATTACACCGGCCGGCAACTGCGCGACGCCGTCGAGGAAGGCCGCGGGCATGACATCAGCCATCTTTACAAGTAGAGCGATCGCGGCAACGCGCGCAGGGCGGTACTGGCGATGAAGTTCTATCGCATCTACGCCCTGATCGAGCGCGACATGCGGAAATTTTTCCGTAGCCCGGCGCTGATGATGAGTTCCATGATTTTCCCGCTGTTGCAGCTCGTCGTCCTTGGCTACGCCTTCGGCGGGCAGATTCGCGGCGTGAAGATCGCCGTCGTCGATAACGACCACCAGGACCAGGCGCGCGTTGTTCGGCAGCACCTCGACGCGGTTGAGGCCAACGCCGGAACTTTCCGCGTCATGGATTACAACTCACTCAGCGACGCGGTGATCGATCTGCGCACGGGCTTCGTCCGCGCCGTCGTTTACATCCCGCCGGATTACTCGCGCCGCATAGAACACGGCGACAATCCAAAACTCGTGTTCGTCGAGGACAATACCGATACCTTTGTCACCAGCGAAGTCGCCGAACGCATCCAGAGCCTGACGCAGGATCTGAACGCGCCGCCGAAGCCGCCACGCCTGCCGCAACAGGTCGGCCTTCAGGTGGTGGAGCTGTACCCGTACATTGCGTACATCAAGTACCTGCTGGCCGGCTCGATTTCGCTTTCGATTTTTGTGGTGGCCATGATCGGCGGGGGCATCGTCTTCATCGACGATAAAGCGCGCGGCCTACACGAAGGCTATCTGGTGACGCCTGTTCACAAATCCGAGCTGGTGCTGGGCCTGGTTTTGTCCGGAGCGATCAAGGGCATGATGGCCGGTCTGACGATCGCCATCATCGGCGGAATGTTCGCGGGCATTGAGCGGCTCTGGGATCCGATGCGCCTGCTCTACATCCTTCTGGTGGTGACCGCGGGCTCACTGACGATGATCAGTTTCATGTTCCTGGTGATGGTGCGCGTCAACGATCCGCTGGTGCCGCGCGCCATATTCGGCGTGCTCAATACGCTGCTATTTTTTCCGTCCGGCGCCATTTATCCGGTCGAAGGATTCCCGTTCTGGCTGCGCTGGCTGTCGCGCGTGGACCCATTCACCTACACGGTGCACGCGCTTAAGAATCTTCTGCTGAAGAATACGGGAATTGCGGGGATATACTCGGATCTGCTGGTTCTGTCGGGTTTTGCAGTGGCGTTTATTGTGGCGAGCATTGCGTTGTTTAAGCGCCAAATCTAGCGATCAGGCTGGGCGCTGCGGCCGCGCACGCCACCGGGCAGAACGTCCAGGCGCAAGGAGATTTTAGATGGGGTTGCTCGACTCCGACCACGAAGAACCGAAATCGAAACTCATGCGCTGGATTATCAGCGGCGTCGCGCTGGTGGTTCTGGTGGCCATCGGATTGTATTTTGCATTTCGCTACGAGCCTGAAAAGCGCGCAGTGGAACACTTTTTAAGCGAGGTCGTTGCCGGAGATTTGCAGCAGGCCTACCAGATCTGGCATCCGCAACCGAAATATCCGTTTTCACGCTTTGTAAGCGATTGGGGACCGGACGGCTACTACGGCCCGATTGCCAGCTATCACGTGGAATCGGCCACGGAGCCGGAGCACGGCGGAAGCGGCATCATCGTGACGGTCGAGCTGAGTCCGTATTCGCCCTATCCGGACGCGAGCGATCCGAAAAGCAGCCGCACGCGCGAAGTGCAAATCTGGGTGGAGGTCTCGGACAAATCGCTCAGCTTCCCACCGTGATGCAGTGAGGCAGGGACCCCGCTAGTTTAGTTCGCGAAGGGCGGCGGAAAGCTCGACGGGCGAAAGCGTGGCTGTACCGAGTTTGCCGACTACAATTCCCGCCGCAATATTCGCCAGACGCGCAGCGTCGGCGATGCGAGCCCCTGCGGCGATTCCCAACGTCAGCACGGAAAGCACAGTGTCGCCGGCCCCGGTGACGTCAAAGACCTGACGGCCGGCCGCGGCGCGATCGACGCCCGGCAAACCCACGCGCGCATAACTGACCTCAAAGCTCGTCGCGGGAATGTGCAGGGCGTGTGGCGCGGAGTCCTCGAAGACCGTCATGCCGCGTTCGCCGCGCGTGATCACCACGGCCGCGCAGCCAAAGTGCGCCAGCAGCGCGCGGCCGGCTTCTTCGAGCGAATCGTCGCCGGCCAGCGAGCGCGTCACGAAAAAGCCCGCTTCTTTCGAGTTGCACACGATGGCCGTCGCGCCGCGGTAGGCGAACAGGCGCGACGTCTTGGGCTTGACCAGCGCACGAACGCCGCGGCGATTGGCCTCGGCGAGGACGCGCTCGGCCAACGCGTCGGTGACCACTCCTTTATCGTAATCAGGCACGACAAGCGCATCGAGGCGCGGCAGCGCGACCTTGATGCGGCGAATCAATCGCTCTTCGAGCGCCGCGTCCAGCGGTGCGCGCCGCTCGCGATCCACGCGGACCACTTGCTGATGTCGCGCGATGATGCGCGTCTTCAGCGTTGTGATGCGCGTGGCATCTTCCAGGACGCCTTTTGCGCCGATGCCCTGCGCCGCGAAGCATCGCCCTAGCGCCGCGCCCGCTTCATCGGCGCCGATGATTCCGAACACTTCGACTGCGGCGCCCAGCGCCGCAAGATTCGCCGCGACGTTGCCCGCGCCTCCCAGCACTTGCGATTCCGACGTGAAATCCACAACGGGCACCGCCGCTTCGGGGGACAGCCGGTCCGCCGAACCCCACACGTAGCGGTCCAGCATCAAATCGCCGACTACACCGATGCGCCGGCCGCGAAAGGCGCGAACCAACCGCTCGAGCCGTGCGCGCGCGGACTTGCGTTCGGATTCCGCCGTAGCGCGGCGGGATTTAGGACTCATTGAAGTGTGTCGTCAACGATGGCTTCTTCGGGCAGCATCACGGGAAAACCGTCGCGAATCGCGTAAATGCGCCGGCAGGTTTGGCAACGCAGCGCTTCCCGATCGATCATTTGTTGCACGGGCGTGCGGCACACAGGGCAAACCAGACGCGCCAGCAGTTCAGGATCGACTAGCACAGGGTATCCAGGCGGCCCGAAGGGCCTGCGGCTCACGACTCTAGCAGAGAGCTTTTCCCCGAAGCAACCGGCGTGGACCGGCGCGCCGGCCCGATGCGCAGCACGGCTTCGGCGGTCCAGGTGGCGCCCGGCTCGATGTGCGCGGTCCAGATGGGCATGATCTGCGAGCCTTGATAGACGCGCTCGAATCCATCCTCGGATTCGGATACCGTCTCGATCGGCACGATCCAGTAATGCTTGGCACCCTGCGCGTCGATCGCCACGGAGACGTTCTGCCAGCCATCGACGACGCGCAGCGCCGGCCCCACCGCGATGCCGGACCAAGCGAGGCGGTGATTGCCATCGGCGGTTTCAAAGATGCGATCGGGCTCATCCGGCGCAAGAAGATTGAGGACGAGTTCGAGGCCGACCTCGAATTCCGCCGCGGCTGAGCCCTCAAGAGAGATCTCGAGCACGCAGCGCACCTCAAATCCGGGGCCGGCCGGCGCAAACTCGAATCGCTTGCGGACGTGCAACATGCCCGCTTCTACCGGCGCTTGGGTGGAAACGACCACGCGCCCGCCGCGCGCTTCGTCAACGTGATAGGCGCCGCCGGCGAAGGCCGGGTGCTCATCCAGACGCAGCGTGTCGTAGTCGTCGAGCGTCTTGTACGGCGCGAACAGCAGCAGACGGAAGGCGTGGCGCGGCCAGCGGTCATACCGCAGCCGGAGCTCAAGGCCATCCTCCTTGGCGCGCGTGCGATCGTGAATCGAAGCGACCTCGGGACCCGGCCCGCTGGAAAGCGCGCGCAAGCGGTCGTGATAGGCCTCGGGGCGCCGCATCATCGAATTGATCAGCGTCACGGCGGCGCGACGATCGTCGAGCGCGGCCAGCGTCGCTCCGTCGATGGGCTTTACGATCGCAGAAAATCGCTGCGCGGTCACGATCACTTCGTCGGCGCCGTCGGAATCCACGTCCGACGTCACTGCGTGGGTTTCGCGGCTGCCGAGCCCGGCGACCGAGTGCGCCAGCGTCTCCGCACGGATCGCTTCGCGCCACAGCGCAGTGCGCAAGTGCGGCGCATAGACCCCGCCGAACACGCCGTGCCAGTAGGCATCGTTGCATTGCGCACGCAAGATGTGCGTTCGCGCCTGAGCCAGCTTGGCTTCGGCGGCGGGACCACGCCGGCGGCGGAGCTTGCTCAACCGCGCGATTTCTCCTGAAGCGCGGATCACTTTCTTGTTCAGCAGATTCGATTCAGGGTACTTGCTGAAAAAACTGCGCCAAAAAGTCCCGGAGAGAAAGCGCAGCACGTCGGGCTCGCCGGCGAACCGTTGCCTGATATCGTGAAAACGTTTGCGAGCAGGCGTGGGCAGCGCCCATTCCATCATCTCTGTGTACGAAGCGGCCGATAGGTCCGCCCGGCCCAGCGGCGCGTGCGTTGAAATGTATTCGGCCGGGGGCAGCACGGAAAGCCACGTCGCTTCCGATTCGATTGCGGAAAAGAAACGATCCAGCCAGCCGTTCGTATAGCAATGATCGTAAGTGCCCGGCCAGGATCCGAATTTTTCCAGGTCGTCGCCCATCGCGGCCATTCCATCGGGGCGGCGCGTGGAAGCTTCGCGCAGGAACGCGACCACTTCGCCGACATCGCGGAACGGCACCAGATAGCGCAGCGCCTGCAGGCCGGGAATGAGCTTGACGGTAGAGCCACGATCTTCGGCAACATAGGTGCCGAACATTTGATCCGGCTCGAAACCCGCGGTGAGGAAATGGCTGTCGTCCACCAGCGTGTATTCCACGCCCGCTGCCGCCAGCGCGGACGGCAACTGCGGCTCCCAAACGCGCTCGGCAAGCCACGCGCCGCGAGGACGCACGCCGAATTGACGCTCGATGAATGCGGCTAGCCGCTCGATCTGCTCGAGTTGGTCGACGAACGGAATGGCGACCAAGATCGGCTCGTAAAATCCGCCGCCCACGATCTCGATTTGTCCACGCGCCATCAATTCCGCGAGGCGCGAGAGATACTCGGGGTGCTCGGCCGAGAGCCATTCGAGCAGCGGCCCGGAATAATGCAATCCGATACGCACACCCGGATGCCGGGCCAGGCACTCCACGAACGGGAGATAGGACTGGCGATAGGTGCGCTCGAGCACCGCGTCAAAATTGCCCACGGGCTGATGCGCATGAATCAGTAGAGCCAGATGAAACTTCGGCACGCGAGCACCACGCTTCGGATTCTCTCAGGATGACAACTTCTCTCTGGATGACAACACCGCGGGAGGGAGCCCGGCGCGCTGTTCGGCCCTCACTGCGGCAAAGCTCGGGCGGCCTCAACGCGGAGACCAAAAAAAACGGCGGAGCACCTGGGCCCCGCCGTCTTCACGATGCTCGAAATCGGAAGCGAACGTTGCCGCGAGCCGCGCGGCTAAGCCTTCTTTTCGTACCACTCGGCGTTGATCGCCGTGAAACTCGCCCACTTTTCGGGCAGGTCTTCGAGCGCGAAAATTGCGGTCACCGGGCAGACCGGAACGCAGGCGCCGCAGTCGATGCACTCGACTGGGCTGATATAGAGCTGTTTTTCTCCCTCAAACGCCGGTTCATCTTTACGGGGGTGAATGCAGTCCACCGGACAAACATCCACGCAAGCCGTGTCCTTGGTTCCGATACACGGCTCGGCGATTACATAGGCCATTGCTGGTCTCCTTGGCAGACTGGGTAGCCTGCTTTGCCAAATTCACGCTGCAAACAGTCGCAAATAAGCCGAACAAATTTTATACCATCAAACGCCGGGGACACACAAGCCGCCCCCGATTGCCGCGAAACTCCCGCAATCATTTTAGCATGCGCGGCTCTCGGATACGTGGCGCCTAGCGCCCAGAGATCGCGCACTCCCAATGCCGCGGCGAGCGGGTAGAATATGCGTATGCGTTCCGGCGACACGCCGGGCTGCGGAGGTTTTCGATGTTGCGCACACACGGAAACAAGATTACTTGGCTCGGGCACGCCAGCTTTGCGCTCACAACGCCCTCCGGAAGCGTCATCCTGATCGATCCATGGCTCACCGGCAATCCTGTCTGCCCGCCGGCGCTGAAGAAGCCGGCGCGCGTGGACGCCATTTTGATCACGCATGGGCACGGCGATCATTTTGGCGATGTGCTACCTCTCGCTCGCACGCATAAACCGAAAATTGCGGCGATCTATGAGACGGCGATGTGGCTTCAATCGGAGGGCATTGAAAACGTGATGCCCATGTCAAAGGGCGGCACGCAGAAAGTGGGCGATGTTGAAGTCACGATGGTGAACGCGTTCCACTCGAACGGCATCGAGTCGGGCCAACCGGGCGAGCCCGTCATCTACGGAGGCGAAGCGGCCGGGTTCATCGTGCGGATGCCGGAGGGCTTGACGATTTACCACGCGGGCGACACGTGCGTGTTCGGCGACATGCGAATCATCGGCGAACTATACCGGCCGGAAGTCGCCTGCCTGCCGATCGGCGACCTTTACACAATGGGACCGCGCGAGGCGGCGTATGCCATTCGCTTGCTCGGTGTGCACCACGTGATTCCGATGCATTACGGAACTTTCCCCGCGCTCACCGGCACACCCGAAGCATTGCGCGCGGACACGAAGGACATCGCGGAACTCGAAATCCACGCGCTCAAGCCGGGCGAATCGCTCGGCTGAAGCGCAAACGAAAATCGGGAAGAGGACGACACGATGGAGAGAGAAATCCTGAACGCTGCGGTTGAGCGATACCTCGAAGAGTTGGCGCCGCCGCGCGATAAGCTGCTCGCGGAGATGGAGCGATTGGCGCGGCGCCGCTCGCATCCCATTGTCGGACCCGTCGTGGCGCGTCTGCTGGCGCTGGTCACGCAAATCTCCGGCGCGAAGCGGATTTTCGAGTTCGGCTCCGCCATCGGATATTCGACGCTTTGGTTCGCGCGCGCCGCCGGCCCCGGCGCGGAGGTGCATTACACGGACAGCAATCCAGACAACGCGCAGCGCGCGGCGGAATTTTTGAAGCGCGCCGGCGTGTTATCGCGCGTGCGCATTCACGTCGGCGATGCGCTGGCGTCGTTTCGTGAAACTCGTGGCAATTTCGATTTGATTTTCTGCGATCTGGACAAGCGGGAATATCCCGCCGCGCTGCGTCTGGCGCTGCCACGATTGAAGCGCGGCGGCCTGTTCATTGCTGACAACACACTGTGGCGCGGCCGCGTGGCGCGCGCAACGCACGAAGAGCCTACGCGCACGATTCAGAAATTCAATCGCGCGATCTACGCTTCCAAGCAGCTGTTGCCTGTGATTGTGCCGCTACGCGACGGCGTGACGATCGCCCGCAAACTGTAACCGTGCGCCGGGGGCGGAATTTGCCGAAGCTTCAGTGCTTTTCGACTTCGAGGAATCGCTCGGCGTCGAGCGCAGCCATGCAGCCCGAACCCGCCGCGGTGACCGCTTGGCGATAGTGCCGGTCCTGCGCGTCTCCCGCTGCGAACACGCCGGGCACGTTCGTGTGGGTGCCGTTCTTCGCGATCAGGTAGCCTTCGTGATCCATGTCGATCTTGCCGCGAAACACCTTCGTATTCGGCTCATGACCGATGGCGATGAAGATGCCCTCGATCGGCAAGGTTGAGACTTCCTTGGTCTCGAGGTTGCGCAACTCAATGCCTTCCAGCGCGCCTTTCTCACCGCCGAGCACTTTCTCAACGACCGCGGGCGTGACGATGCGAACCTTTTCATTCTGCTTCACGCGATCGTGCATGATTTTCGACGCGCGAAATTCATTGCGCCGGTGAATCAGATGCACGCGGCTGGCGAATTTCGTCAAGAAGTTGGCCTCTTCCATGGCGGAATCGCCGCCGCCGACGACGGCAATCTCCTTGCCGCGGTAAAAGAATCCGTCGCACGTCGCGCAAGTGGAAACGCCGCGGCCTATGAGCTGCTTCTCGAACTCCAGCCCCAATAGGCGTGCCGTGGCGCCCGCGGCGACGATCAGCGTCTCCGTTTCGTAAGTCTCTGGTCCCACCGTGATCTTGAACGGCCGGTGCGACAAATCCACTTCGGTCACCGCGCCCGCGCGAACCTCCGCGCCAAACCTCTGCGCCTGCTTGCGCATGTTATCGACCAGCTCCGGGCCCAAAATGCCGTCGGGAAATCCCGGATAGTTTTCCACCATCGTTGTGAGCGTGAGCTGCCCGCCGGGCTCGAAGCCATCAATTACGACGGGTTTCAGATTGGCGCGAGCCGCGTAGATCGCCGCAGTCATACCGGCGCAGCCGCTCCCGATGATGATCACTTTTTCAGCCATGGAATTCCCTTTCGTTGACGCGTGCGCGGGACACCTTATTGGATGCGCGAGGATGCAGTTTAGCATCCGCTGCAACCGGAGGAAACCCGCGCCCGGCGCCGCTCCGCGCTGGCGGCGAAGGTCCGACTGCGCGATAATGCCGGGCGGTCACGATCTTCGATTCCAAGGAGAACCTTTTGGCGCGAACCCCAGGCACCTACGCAGTCTTTGAAACTTCGCTCGGCACGATTGTCTGCCGCCTATTTGATAAGGAAGCCCCCAAGACGGTCGCAAATTTTATCGGCTTGGCCGAGGGAACCGTCGAGTTCCGCGATCCGCGCTCCGGCAAAAAAGAGAAGCGCCCGTTTTACGATGGCCTGACTTTCCATCGCGTGATTCCCGACTTCATGATTCAAGGCGGCTGCCCGCTGGGCACCGGCACGGGAGACCCTGGCTATCGCTTCGCGGATGAATTCCATCCTTCGCTGAAGCACGACGGGCCGGGCAAACTCTCGATGGCCAATTCGGGACCGAACACAAACGGCAGCCAATTCTTCATCACCGTCGCGGCGACGCCGTGGCTCGATCGCAAGCACACAATTTTCGGCGAGATCGTCGAAGGCCAGGACGTCGCGACGAAAATCTCCGAGACGCCACGCGATTCCGGCGATCGTCCCCGCCAACCGGTGCTGCTGAAGACGCTGCGGATCGAACGCGTGTAGGCGAATCGAGGCGCGTGTAGCAACCATGGAGTCCTCTTGCTGACGCCTGTCAATCTATTCCGGATGCTCAACGAGCTGATCTTCGTTCTGCTCGGCGGACTCTTGATGTGGCTGGGCCTCGCCAACCGCATCTTTGTCGATCCGCGCCGGCCGGCGTGGCTGGTGTTGGCCGCGGTGCTCATCATTTGGGGCGTGCGCGCGTGGATGAAGACCTCGCTGATTGCGGTCCGAGGGCTGCGGGCGGTTGCGCGCATTCGCGGCGCCTCGCTCGCCTTGGTTGGGGTGCTGATGATTTCGCTGGTTTGGCTCGATTTTCGATGGGCGGGCGTCGCGCTGGCTGTGGCGGGCGCGATCCTCATCGCCAGAGGTTTGGCCGACGCTCTACTCGCTCTGCGCGCCACGTAAATCACTCGATACGCCTATGAACGCAAACACAAAAAAGAAAGTGCTGCGACTGATTCCCTACGGTCTTTTCGTGGCCACTTCGCGCGCGGATCAGACATTCGGCGCGGGCACGATCAATTGGGTCACGCAGACATCTTTCACGCCGCCGCTCGTCGTGGTAGCCATCCAATTGGATAGCTCATTGCATGAAGTGATTGCCGCGTCGCGCATTTTCGCACTGCACGTGCTCGGGAAAAACCAGAAAGAACTGGCCGCTGCGTTTTTCAAAGGAGCGCAACCGGATGGCGGCACGCTGAACGGCTATCGCATCGAAAGCGGCGCGACCGGCGCGCCGATCCTCCTCGATGCGCCCGCGTGGTTTGAATGCCGCGTGCTGGACGAAGTCCGCCGCGGCGATCACACGATTTTCGTCGGCGAAGTCGTGGAAGCCGGCTCACGCCGCGAAGAAGAGCCGCTGACGCTGCGCGATACCGGCTTCTTTTACGGCGGCTAGGCGCGCGGCCGCCGGTGCGATCGCCGGATTCCGAAGTTATTCCAATTTGATCTGCGTCGTTAGAAAAGGAGCTGACCATGCTCAAAGAATTCAAAGAATTTGCGATGCGCGGCAATGTGCTGGATATGGCTGTGGGCATCGTGATCGGCGCGGCCTTCGGAGGAATCGTCACGTCGTTCGTCAACGACGTGCTGATGCCGCCGCTCGGCCGATTGCTGGGCCACGCGGATTTTTCGGGTTTCTTCCTCAGCTTGAACGGGCAGCACTATGACACGCTGGCAGCGGCGAAAGCCGCCGGCGCGGCCACGCTGAACTACGGCCTGTTCATCAACGCGGTCGTGAACTTCCTGATCGTGGCGTTTGCGATCTTCCTGCTGATCCGCGCGGTGAATCGTATGCACAAGGAAAAGCCGGCCGCGGCTCCCACAACACGCGAGTGCCCGCGCTGCCTTTCGAGCGTGCCTCTGAAGGCCACGCGCTGCGCGTTCTGCACTTCGGATTTGCCGGTTTCGTGAAACGCGGCTTCAGGATTTCTGCTGGCGTTTGGCGCGATTGCTGCTCAGATGTTCGCGAAGACGCGCCAGGACATCGGCTTCCTGGTCCTGGCCCTCGCACATCTTCTTCTCCACTTCGTCCAGCGCGAAGTGCACCACGTCGTGATGGTGCAGTTCCTCCGGCGCAATTAAGTCGCTGAATCGCAGCCAGAGCCGGTGCACCAAGCGCACTTCGTTGGCCGTCAGATTCGGTGAATGCGGGCCCAAAAGGAAATACTCTCGCTCTCCGCCGGGCGTGAAAATCTCCAGACTGAATGGCGGACGCGGATCGGGCAACGCTTCCCACGCCGCGCCGATTTGGCGTGACTGCTCGGCCGCCGTGAACTTCGTGGAATGCCCCAAGACGATCGTCGAGGATTGGAGGTTGGCGGCTGCGCGCACGATGCCGTCCCACGCGTCCGTAGCGCCGACCACCGCGAGCCGAATCGACTTGCCGCTGCGTTCCGCCAACGCCAGCGCTTGCGTGAATAAACGCTGCTCGACGCTTCCGAACAGTTGCTCGGCATCCAGCTCGCTTTCGCCCGACGCCGCGCGGCGTAAAATACGCAGGTGCAGTACGACGACGTCGCGGTGCTCCGGCTTCACTCGGTCAAGCACGGCCGCCAAGTGGTAGAGCGCGTGATCGTTGCTCACGGGCACCAAGACGTTGCCGGGCCGGCAGTCTACGCTCTGCGGAGAAAGCTCTCGCTGCGAGGCCACGTTGAACTGGTCCATCTCAACGTGCGCCTCGCCGTGGCGCTTGTGCTTGACGTAGTGCTCCGAGACCTCAAACACCCCGAACAGAACGAATGAAAAGATCAAACCCGCAATCGTCGCGTCGGGCTTCGTGAAAAGGTTTACGACTGCGATGCACAGCAACACCAGCGTGATCAATCCGAGCCCCAAAGGAATCTCAACGCCGCCGATCTTGAAATTCAGCGGCACACGATATTCCCGCCCTCCGGGATGCGTGAAGCGCAGCACGAGCACGGCGAGGCCCTTCATCGCAAAGCTCCAAATCACACCAAACGCATAAAGGTTGCCGAGGAATGTCACGCGGCCGCGGCTGGCGACGATCGTCACGATCTGCATCGCCACGATGATGTTGATCAGCCGGTGCGAAGTGCCGAATTTGCGATGCGGCTGCCGGAACCAATCGGTCAGCACGCCGTCTTCGGACACGCGATTCAGCACACCGTTCGATCCGATGATGGCCGTATTCACCGCGCCCGCCAAAATCAGCGTTCCCACTCCCACCACGAACACATGGAACAGCAGGCGCAGTTTGTACGGGCCCGCCAAGCTCATGGCCAGGCCGCCGATCAGGTTTTCCAGGAAATGCTGGCGAATTCCATCGGGAATCAGCATTACTGCGAAGATCGACACCAGCGAAGTGAAGACCATGCTGTAAACGAAAATAACCAATCCGGCCTTCTTCAGATTCGGAAGCTTGGGATGTTCGATTTCGCGGTACACCTGGGCAAGAGATTCTTCCCCGCTCATTGCCAGCACGGAATGGCCCAAGCCCACGAAGATGGCGATCATCGGAATCATAGCCACGATGCGCGAACCGTTCAGCCATCCCATCGAGTGCCGGTTCATCACCACGTTGTGCGGCCACGGCGCCGGCGGCAAGGGCGCGTGGCGAGTCCATGCGGTGTAAGTGCACCAAACGATCAGGATCACCACCATCACGGTGGTGATCTGCATGATGCGCAGCGCCTTGTGGCTGGATTCCGGAATGCCCTTGATGTTCAGCCACCAGAAGTACAGCGTGATCATCACAGCGACCATCGCCGCCGTCGCGTCCACCGGAAGCGCCACGTGCAGCCCGGCATACGCCAGCATCTCGTTGATCACGCCCGCCAAATACTGCCCTGCGGAGACGCCGCTGATCGGACCCGTCAGGACGTAATCGAACATCAACGCCGAAACGGAAAATTTCGCGAGCGTGCCGCCCAGCGCTTCCTTGACGACGCGGTATACGCCGCCTCGGACGAACATGCTGCAGCTTTCCACGTAGATCGCGCGAACGCAGTACGAAAACACCATCACGCCCAGCACGAACCAGGGTGCGGATTTCCCGATGAACTCTTCGGCTTCACCACCCGCGTAATAGGCCGACGACGCCAGATCGTTCAGCACAATCGCAGCGGCGCGCCAAAATGAAATGAACGTGAGCATGGCCGTGGTGGCCACGAGCACGCGGGGGATGGTTATGATTTTAGAAGGTGCGGCGCCGGGGTCGCTTGGGGTCGAAGCCATTGCGTCAAAAAGCTGTTTAGAAACCGTTTAGAAAACGTTTATGGTCACATTTTTGGCCGCCGATGTCCACCCGCGAAAAACGAATCCTCGCTATCGCCTAAGCAGGAGACATTGAGCACTTGACCGGGGCACGTTCTTCTAGCGGGAAACAATGCAGGGCGAGGAACTGGACAACAAACCCTAAAGCGCTTCGGGAGGTCCGAATTCGAGGACGCAGACGGGGCAGGGACAAATAGTTCGCAAAAAATCGTAGCTGTAGATTCCGGTGGAATGGCCGTCTGTGAAATCGATTTGCAGCGCGTAGTTGCCGACGGCTTTGGCGCCGCGCGCTTTTGGTTTCGGCTTGAACATCGGCAATTCGGCCGGCATCGCGGCCGCCACGGGACCGGCAGCAAATTCGGCTTTCGTTTTGCGCTCGTCGTTGCACGTGGCGCAGGGGCAATGCTCGCGCAGGTACGCGAATTCGTAATGGCTGGCGTGGCCATCGGACCAAACCACGTCGAGGCCTGTGCCGGTTGTAATGTTCACCTTGATTTCCACCGGCCTTCGTCTGGGATCGATTGGGATTGGCATAGTCAGTCGCGCGGGCAGCAAACGCCGCGGGGTATCGGATTGCCGTGCGGGCAGGTGCGCGGATGTCCGAGGAACGTACAAATTTTGCGATCGAGTTCGGGGCTAATTATGTGCTCGAACTTGCAAGCTTCCGAATGAGCATCGTCGTCGCTGATCGCGAACGTGTCGGTGAGCAATCGCTCGGCCAGGCGATGGCGCCGGACAATATCCTGCGCGCGGCGATTGCCCGAATCGGTCAAGCGCACCTCGGTTGTGCCGATTTCAATCAGCGCTGAGCCTTCCAAGCGCCGCAGCACGTCCGCAGCATCGGCCGAACCCAGCGTGCGCACGTGCTCCACTTGCGCGAGCGTGCCTTCTTCCTCACAAATCCAAATTTGCTCGAGCAAATGATCGGTGCGCTCCTGGTCCTCAGCGGCGGGCACCGTATCCTTTGCCAAGCGCCCGTGCACCAGCTCGATGCGCCGCTGCGCCATCCATCCGATGTCGGGCGAATGCGTCACCATCAGGATGGTGTGCCCGGCGGCGTGTAAATCGCGCAGGAGTTTGATGACTATATGTTCGTTGGCTTCATCCAGATTGCCCGTGGGCTCATCGGCCAGAATTAATTTCGGCTGATTGATAAGGGCGCGCGCGATGGCCACGCGTTGCTGCTCGCCACCGGAAAGCTCCGCGGGAAGATGCGTCAATCGATCGCCCAGGCCGACGCGCACCAGCGCCCTCGCGGCTTCGTCTTCATCCGTAAGGCTGTGAAAATATTGCGCCAGCATCACGTTTTCAACCGCCGTCAGATACGGCACCAGGTGAAATTGTTGGAAAACAAATCCCACTTTGTCGGCGCGATACCGCGTCAGCTCGCGTTCACCCAGCGAGCTCACTTCGACGCCGTCCACCACCACGCGACCCGTGCTTGGCCGGTCGATGCCGCCGAGGATGTTGATCAGCGTCGTCTTGCCGGAGCCCGAAGGCCCCATGATTGCCACCCACTCGCCGGCTTCCACCGTGATGCTGACGTCAGCGAGCGCGACGAGCGAGCCGAAGTTCTTGCCGAGATTTTCGATTTGGATCAGCGGCGCCACTTCATTCGCCTCTCAAAATTTCCGCCGGGCGCACGCGGCCCAGCAAGCGCAGCGGCAACGCTCCGGCGAGCGCCACGCCCACCGACAGCGCCACGGTCGCCGGGAACACTTCCCATCGCGGCGTTACCGACATGCCGAACACGCGCTCTCCCGCCCATTCCGCCAGACCCAATCCACAAATGTAACCGAGTACGCCGCCGACCAGGCCTAGGCCGCCGGCCTCCGCCAAAAACAATCGCACCACGCGCGAGACAGGTCCGCCGATGGCTTTCATCAATCCGACGTCGCGGCGGCGCTCCACCGCCAGAGCCGCCATCGAAGCCAGCACACACAGCGCAGTCAGCGCCAGAATCAGCGCCACGGTCCAGAACAGCAATCCGCGAATTCGCTCGAGCAATTGACCTTCTGCTTCGGTGAGTTGCCGCACGGGCCGAATTTCCAGGCCCGGCAAAGCCGTCGCCAGTCGCGCAGTCACCGAATCGAGTTGCTCCGGCGAACCTGTGACGTCTAGCTCTATCAGGCCGACGCGCCCCGGCAAGCCGGCCAACTGCTGCGCCACCGGCAAATTCACAAACACTTGATTGTCTTCCGTGCCGCCGGCATTCACAACGCCGGCGACGGTCAGCGAAACACTGCGCCCGCCGGAGCTGAGTTCGATCTGGCTGCCTGGCGCCACGCCCAATTGCCGCGCGGCCGCGCGCCCCACCAAGCAGCGCGCAACATCGTCACGCGAACCGATCCACTGGCCATCGAGCGTCCACCAAGAATCCATGCGCGCAATTTCATCGAGCCACGTGCCGCTCACAATCACAGGATTGTCCGCAGCATTTCCGACGACGTAAAGAAATGGCGCCGCAGCCACAACAGCCGGCGTGCGCGCCGCATCTATTTTCGCCATCACGTCGGCGCCGTCCAGCGTTGACTCGTCCGATGATCCCGCCGGCGACACGACGACGTTCGCTCCGAACGCGCGAAATTCGTGGGTCAGTTTTCGTTGCGCGTCCAGGTCCAGGCCCAGCAACGCCGAACACACCGCCGCGCCGCTGGTGACGGCAATCAGCGCCAACACCAATCGGCCGCGGCTGGCGCGCAACAACTGTCGAAAAATCCGCCAAAACATCGATCGTTGCGCCAAAGCTGCCCTCTTATTCCCCGCGCAAAGTTTCCGCCGGGCGCACGCTGGCCACGCGCCGCAACGGCAGCAAGCTGCCGAACACCACCACGCTCACAGCCAGAAACAACACCACCGGCGGCAGAATCAATCGATCCACCGGCGCGACGCCGAAAACCGCTTGCCCCACGATGCGCGCAAGAATTATTCCCAGTGCGTAACCCGCTCCGCCGCCGACAATCGCCAGCAGCAGTTGCTCGCCGAGGAACAGCCCGCCGACCGTCCGCCGATTCGCGCCCAGCGCTTTCATCAATCCGATCTCCGAGCGGCGCTCGAGCACCGTCGTCGCAGAAGCCGACGCCACAGCCAATCCCGCGGCCAGCAACGCTGCCAACGTCACCAGCCACATCAGCGCGCTGATATGACCCAGCAGTTGCCCTTCGCCCTCCGCCACTTGGCGAATCACGCGCACTTCGACGCCCGGCAGCTCCTGTTGCATTTGCGACGATATCGACGAGATGTACGGTGTGCAGAACCAGCGGTCGAACTCCGCGGCGGTCATGGTGTCTGGATTGCGCTGCGAAAACGCATCTTCGGGTTTCGTAAGCGCGCTCACCAGCAGGCGCCGATATTGCCCGGGGTGCCCGGCCAGCGCCTCCGCGGTTTCCAGCGGCGCGAGCACCGCATTGTCCTCGCGCCCGCCCGTCGATACGATGCCCGTTACCACGAGCGTTGCGGCATGACCGCCCGCGCCGATCGCCAGCGAATCGCCCACGCGAATCCCCGCGCTTTTCGCTAGCGCCTGCCCCACCAAGCATTCGCTTGCGCCATCGGCGAACCATCGCCCCTCGACTTGCCACCACGGATCGGTGTCCGCGACGCCGGTTGAAAACGTCGTGCCGTCCGGAACGCTCACGGCGTGCCGATACCACGTGCCGATCAAAGTTGCGCGAGAGGCGGCGCCCCCGGCGCCCCCGGCTTCGCTCCATTGCACCGGAACGTCCAGAAACGGCGCGAAGCCCATGATATTGTGGCGCCAGAAAATCGTCTTCAGTTTGCCCAGTTGATCTACGGGTAGATACGCGCCTGTATCCACCGGGCGATAATCCACGCCGCCGATTTCCAGCGGCAGCGTATCGGCTTTCGGCGTAACCAGCAGATTCGCTCCCAGCGCGCGAAATTCTTTTTCCAGGCGATCGCCCACGTCGAGCGCCACCGTCAGCGTGGCCGTCGTCACGGCAATGCCCAGCGCCAGCGCCGTGGCCATCAATGCTTTGCGTCGCGGTTTCCGTGAAAATGAATCGCTGATAATGCGAAAGAACATGGTAGCGGAACTACTGCGGAACCTCGCGCTCTGCGCCAACCAGCGCGGGAACATCCACGACGATGTCCGCGCCATCGACCTGCGACGCCACGCCCACCGGATTGCAGCCGCCGGATTGCCCGATCGTAGGGATGTAAATCGCCGCGCCGCAATTGCGGCAGATCACGTTCGCGCCTTCCTGCCTATACCCCGCGCGGCCGCAGATTTGGCACGCGTCCAGCGCCACGCCGTAGCCCGCCGGTTGCTTAATGATCAGAAAACGAATTTCGCCTCCGCCGGCCTGCAATCGAAACATGTGCAGGTTGTTATCGCTCACCTGGGCCGTGGGAACGCGCACTTGCCCATCGATCGCCGTCAGCAATTCCGCCGGCGGCGGGGCCGCAGCCACGCGCGCGTAAACGAAATCGGCCGCCAGCAGCAGAATCACCGCGACAAACGTAAACGCAGCCGCGAACATCCAGCGCCGTTGCGTGCGCCGCTCGTAAAGAAGTTTTCTCCGCACGGCGTCGGTCACAAGTTGAGGGGCCGGGGCGCTCGCAGCGTTCGGCGCAGGCGCAGCGGCCGGTTTTCCCCACTCGCGCAGCACGAGCAGCACGGCCACTCCCAAAATCACGGCGTAGAAAAACACGTCGTTGGCCACAATCGGACCGATCCAGGCCATCTCGACCCGGCTCGATGCAATCCACCTGGCCTCGCTCAACTCATGCAAACCAGTCACGGCCAGTTGCACGGCGACGACCGTCAGGATAATGCTGGTAAACGAAAAGAATTTCCCGAGAGAAACTTTCAGGGTGCCCTCGAAGAAAAACACTCCCACAGCTACAGCCAAACCGAGGCCCAGCGCCGTCCCGATCCAAACTTCGAGGCCTTCGGTTGAAAGCTCGACGGCGCGCAAAATCAATACCAACTCGGCGCCCTCTCGCACCACCATCAGGTAAACGAAAGCGCCCAGGCCCAGCCCCGCGCCCCACCCGCCGCGCTTCGCGAACTCCCCGACGCGCTTTTCGATGTGGCCGCGAAGCTGGCGCGCGGCGTGATTCATCCACGCGATCATCGTCACGACAAACACCGCGGCCGCCAGCAGCATCAAACCTTCGAATCCATCTTCGCTGATCTGAAAATGGTCCAAGGCCATGGCAATTACGGCGCTTGAGGCCACGGCCAGAATCACTCCGGCCCAAACGTAGCGCGCCAGTTGGCGCTGGCCGATGCGATCGAGGTAAACCAGCACGATGCCCACGATCAAGGCGGCTTCCAGGCCTTCTCGAAGGGCGATTAGGAGTGACGAGAGCACTTTGGGGTTTTCTCTAGTTGCAACTGGATAGCAACTGGATTTATCAGTTTACACGGATGTAATGCTCCGGTCAAGGTCGCTCGCTTGTATGCCACCATCGCTTTCGACTACCGTTACAATAGATCGGCCAAACATCGACCCATGCCCTGCTCCACAATTCGAGCCGTTCGAGCACATTGCCCGGCCCTTGGCGCTGCCGCGCTAGTGCTGGCAGCTTCCCTCGCCGCGCCCTTGGCTCGCGCGCAAGCGCCGACTCCGGCCACGCCTCCTCCCGCGGCTTCCGCCACTTCCGCCCAAGCACTCCCGCCCGCAAGCGCTGCCGCAACGCCACGCCCGCCCGCGCCGGACGCCCGCAAGGCGCGCGAAGCCTACGACGCCGGCCTTCGCGCCGAGCAGGCCCTGGACTGGAAATCCGCCTACGCGGCGCTGACGGAAGCAGCCGAGTACGCGCCCGACAATCACGAATACCAATTGCGGCGATACCTCGATCGCTTTGCGCTGGTGCAGCAATATACCGACCGTGCCGAGCGCGAATTGATTGCCGGCCAGCCCGCCGCCGCCCGCGACGATTTATTGCAGGCGCTCGAACTTGACCCGGGATATTCCATCGCGCAGGAACGCTTGCAGCAGCTTGAGCCCAGTGGCGCGATCGCGGTGCCGAATTCAAAAACGAAGCTCGCCGATTTGCCGCACATCCAGCCGAAACCGGGAACGCGCAGCTTCGATTTTCGCGGCCAAACGCGCGACGCTTACCAGCAAGTCGCGCAGCAATTCGGCTTGGTCGCGCAGTTCGATACCGATCTGCACGATCGCGTTGTGCGCTTGCGCCTCGATCCCGTGGATTTCCAAACTGCGATGAAGGCGTTGGGCGCCGCAACGCGCACATTCTGGCGGCCAATGGATACGCACACATTCTTCGTCGCCGACGACACGCAGCCGAAGCGCCGCGATTTCGCGCCCGAGATCGAACGCACTTTCATTTTGCCCGACTCGATTACGCCTGACGACATGAATCAAACGGTGCGCCTGATCCGCGAGATCGCCGGCGTCAATCGCGCGGAGCTGGATGCCGGCTCGCGCAGACTCACCCTGCGCGACACGCCCGAGCACGTCGCGCTGGCGGAAGCGCTGATCGGTGAAATCGAACAGCCGCGCGGCGAAATGCTGCTGGAAATCGATCTCCTCGAAGTGGACCGCTCGCTCTCCGAGCAGCTCGGCATCACGCCGCCGACTTCAGCCACCGTGCTGACGCTCAGCGGAACCCAAATTAATTCGCTCCAGCAAGCCGCCGCCAACGGCACGTTGCTTCAAACCATCGAAAGTATCTTCAGCAGTCTGGGTTTGCTGTACGCAACGGGCGGCGCCAGCGCGTTGCTGCCGTCGATACTCGCATTTGGCGGAGGGAAATCCATTTTTCTGGCCACAATGCCCAGCGCGACCGCGAACTTCGCCGAAACAATCAATCAGGTGCGCAGCGCCCAGCGACTGATTCTGCGAGCGGAAGACGGCCAAAAAGTTTCGTTCTTCTCCGGCGCACGGTTCCCGGTTTCACTGGCTTCTCTTTCGGCAAGCCCCGTTTCTCCATCCGCGATCGGCGTGGGATCTCTCACGGGTTTGTTGCCCACCGCCGATTACGATACCGGCACGGCCCCGGTGAACGTCATCGCAGCAAATTTCAGCGCGAACGCCGGCGCTTTTCCCGACTTGGCCGTCGCCAATTCGACTGCGAACACAGTGTCGATCTTGCTGAACAACGGCGACGGCACGTTCGCCACGCATGTGGATTACCCCGCGGGCACCGGCCCCGCGGCCATCGCGGCCGCCGATTTCAATGGCGACGGAAAGCTGGACCTGGCTGTCGCCGATAAGACTGGCAACACAATTTCGATTCTGCTCGGTAACGGCGACGGGACTTTCAACGCGGCCACGACCCTCACGGACAACGGCGGCCCGGCGGCGATCGCCGCCGGCGTCTTCAGCAACGCCAGCAACAACGAAGATCTTGCGGTCGTGAACCAAACCGCAGGCACCGTCTCTATTTTTCTGGGCAATGGCGACGGCACGTTCGGGGCGAATACGGACTACACGGTGGGCACATCGCCCTCAGCAATCTACGTCGGCGATTTCACCGGCGACGGCATTCTCGATCTGGCCGTGACCAATCAGGGATCGAACACAGTTTCGATCCTGCTGGGAAATGGCGACGGCACGTTCCGCGCGAAAACCGATTACGCTACGGGCGCGGCGCCGAGCGGTATCGCCGTAGGCGATTTCAATTTGGATGGAGTGAAAGATCTCGCAATCTCGAATCAGACCGACAGCACGGTTTCGATTCTGCTCGGCAATAGCAATGGCACATTCCAAACCCAGGCCGTTTACCCCGCCGGCGTGGACCCGACAAGCATCGCCACCGCCGACTTCAACAATGACGGCCATCTCGATCTGGTGGTCGCCGACGGCTCTGCGAATCAAGTCTCGATTCTTCTCGGAGCCGGCGACGGCACGTTTCAAACTCCGCTCACGGTCGGCACCGGGAACCAGCCGGCGTCCGTCGTTGCGGAAGATTTCAACGACGACGGTTTGCCCGACGTGGCCGTAGCCGCCGAAGACTCGAACGAAGTCACCGTGATCCTGAATTCCACGTCGATCCTCGGGCAAACTACTACGCCCTTCGTGCCGTATCCCAGCGCCGAGTACATAAACCTCGGCCTGAACGTGCACGCCACGCCGCGATTCAACGACGTGAACGAAGTGACGCTCGATCTGCAATTTGAGATCAGCAGCCTGGCGGGCGAATCCATCAACAACATCCCGGTGCTCAGCAATCGCACCATCGAGCAAACGGTTCGCCTGAAGGAAAATCAAACTTCGATTATCACCGGCCTGGTGCAAGCCAGCGAGCTAGGCGCGATCGGTGGCTGGCCCGGCCTGGCGCAAGCGGGCAGAGCCGGCGCGCTCGCCGGCGAGCAAACCACGCAGAACAGCAACACCGATATGCTGATCCTGATCACGCCGCGCGAAATTCACATGGCGCCGCGCAGCCAACACTCATTTTATGCCGGCGCCGGAGAACCCGGAGCCGTGGGCGGCGTCGCGCTGCCTCCCGCCGCCACAAATGGCCCACCCGCGCCCGGAGCCGTTCAGACGCCCAACCCGCCTCCCACCACGACAAACCCAGGCGCCGTTACCGTGCCTCCCTCGCCGGGCGCGCTCAGCAACCCGCCGCTGCCCGGCACGCCAAACACCACGACCGCCCCTGGCAATCCTGGCAATCCGAGCGGCCAGTAAGTCTCGCTCGCCAGATTCACTCAGCGCCTGCCAACGTCACGGCGCCGCATCGAGTACAACCACCGGCCGATACGTCCGCGGCACCACCGCCTGCGCGATGGCGATCAACCGTTGCTGCTGATTGAAAACTCGCAGCCGCGCAGGCTTCCATTCACCCGAATCGAGTTGCGCGGGACCCTCCTGCGTCGCCGGCGCGCGACCCGGCTGAAGTTGCGCCAACTGAATATTAAAATTGCTGCCGTGCCGCACGCGAAGTTCGACGGCCGGTAGAACGCTTACCGATGGCAGGTCCAGCAAGAGTTTCTCGAGCGGCAGCACCCATTCCGCGGCGCGGCCTTCCCGCGCGGCCTGCTCAAATGTTTCGAGCTTCACCGCTTGATCCAGCGTGAATTCGCCCACGGCTGTGCGCACGATTGACGAAAGATGCGCGCCGCAGCCCAGCGCCTTGCCCATTTCATCGGCAAGTGAACGAATGTAAGTTCCCGCTGTGCACTCCACGCTGAATCGCGCGCACGATCCTTGCACTTCGAGCATGCGGAATTCGTACACTTCCACTTCCACCGGCTCAAGTTTCACCGGCTTGTTCTTGCGCGCCAATTCGTGCGCCGTCTGTCCGTGGATTTTCTTGGCCGAAAATGCCGGCGGCATCTGTGGGTATCGCCCTACACGAGCCGCGGCCAGCGATTCGATTTGCGAGCGATCAAGCTGCGGCGCAAGGTCGGGACCTAGCGGTGATCCATCCGCATCGTACGTATCGGTGGCAAAACCGAAACGAAACGTCGTGGCGTAACGCTTGCGGCGGCCCGCGTAAAACTGCGCGAGACGCGTCGCGCGCCCCAGCAGCAAAACGAGCACGCCTGTCGCCAGCGGATCGAGCGTGCCAAGATGGCCGACCTGACGAAACCCTAGCGCGCGCCGCACCGCTTCCACAACATCGTGCGAAGTCGGGCCTTGCGGCTTGTCAACGACCAGTGCGCCGTCGATCGACGCGGGCTGTTTCTTTTTCGGCATGTTGATCTGGGCCCCGCGGGCTGGGAGGGCTGCGAAACGTAAGGGATCACTCAAGCGAAGGCGGTTTGTTCACTTCGCGCAACAACTCCTCGATGTGCTGGCTGTATTCTTCCGAGCGATCGATCACGAAAAGCAGTTCGGGCGCGCGGCGCAGCCGCAGCCGCGAAGCCAGCTCATGGCGGATGAAGCCCGACGCGGCGTTCAGTCCGGCGAGCACGCGCTTATCTTCCGCTTCGTCGCCGCGCACGCTGACGAAGACCCGCACCAACTTCAGCCCGTTCAGCATCCGCACTTCGCTCACAGTCACCGCGGCGTCCAGGCGCGGATCTTTCAGCTCGCCGGCGAGCATCGAGCCCAACTCGTGGGCGATCTCCTCGGCAACGCGTTCGTGGCGATGTCCTGCAACTGTCATGCGTACCGTCCGCGGTAACCGGACTCCCTTGACGGGCGCCTTTCGCTCTTGCGAACTTTCGCCCACCGAGACTTTCGCTGTCAAAGCATTTCTCTGATCTTCACAGTAACTCCAATTCGTGCCCCACAAGATCGCGTCCCAACACGCGCTCGGATTCTTCAAAAATTGTGCGGAGTGATTGCTCCAGGTGGCCTGAGTTGTTTGACAGCGTCACCACGCCAACGGTCGAGCGCTGCCACGCATCCTGCCCATCCAATTCCGCCACGGCCACATTGAACCGCGCGCGCAGGCGATCCTTTAGGCTGCGCAGGACTTGCCGTTTATCCTTCAGCGAATGCGCTTCCGGAATATAAATTTCCAGGGTGAGCAGTCCGATCGGCATGTCCGCTCCCCGGCGGGAACCGGCCGGCGGAAGAAACGTCTAAGCGGTCGCCTCCGCCAGAGCGACCTTCTGCATATTGAAACACTCGAGCACGTCGCCGGGCTTGACGTCGTTGAAATTGGCCACGCCCACGCCGCACTCAAATCCGGCGCGCACTTCGCTGGCATCGTCCTTGAAGCGGCGCAGCGAACTCAGCTTGCCGGTATATACCACCACTCCATCGCGCACCACGCGCACCTGCGCATCGCGCTTCAACACGCCATCCAGCACGTAGCAACCCGCGATCATGCCCACGCCCTTGATGCGGAAAGTGTCGCGCACCTCGGCTCGGCCCAGATGCGTTTCCTGGAACACCGGCTCCAGCAACCCGGCCAGCGCCTTTTTGATTTCGTCGGACACTTCGTAAATCACGGAGTGCGTGCGAATCTCCACGTTTTCCTGTTGCGCCAGATCGGCGGCCTTGCGCTCGGGGCGCACGTTGAACGCGATGATGATGGCGTTTGACGCCGAAGCCAGCAGCACGTCGGTTTCCGAAACCGCGCCGACGCTGGCGTGAATAATTTTCAGCTTCACGTCGTCGGTGGAAAGCTTCGGCAGCATTTCTTCCAGCACTTCCACGGAACCCTGCACGTCGGCCTTGATCACCACCGGCAATTCCTTCACTTCGCCCACGCGCAACTGCTCGTGCAATTGATCGAGCGTGATTCGCGCGCCGGAGGTTTTCGCGAGAGCGGCGTCGCGCAATTTCGTTTGCCGGTAATCGACGATGTGCCGCGCCTTGGCCTCGTCCGTCACTTGCAGCGGATCGCCCGCTTCCGGCACGCCCTGCAAGCCCAGCACTTCCACCGGCGTCGATGGCCCGGCCTCTTTCACCACGCGGCCCTTGTCGTCAAACATCGCGCGTACTTTGCCGTACACCGCGCCGCAAATAAACACGTCGCCGGTATGCAACGTGCCGCCTTGCACCAGCACCGTCGCCACGGGTCCGCGCCCTTTGTCCACGCGCGATTCCAATACCGTGCCCGTCGCCGGAACCGTTGGGCTGGCGCGCAGCTCGCGCATTTCGGAGACCAGCAGAATCATCTCCATTAACTTCTCGAGACCGGTTCCCTTCTTGGCTGAAACTTCCACCATCACCGTGTCGCCGCCCCACTCCTCCGGCATCAACCCGCGATCGGAAAGTTGCCGCTTAACGCGCTCTGCCTGCGCCTCAGGCTTGTCGATTTTGTTGATGGCCACAATGATCGGAACGCCCGCGGCTTTCGCGTGATCGATGGCCTCCTGCGTCTGCGGCATCACACCGTCGTCCGCGGCCACCACCAGCACCACGATATCGGTGACCTTCGCGCCGCGCGCCCGCATCCGCGTGAACGCTTCATGGCCCGGCGTGTCTATGAACACGATGCGCCGTCCGTTCACCGTGATTTGCGACGCGCCAATATGTTGCGTGATCCCGCCGGCCTCGCCCGCAGCCACTTCGGTCTTGCGAATCGCGTCGAGCAAACTCGTTTTGCCGTGATCGACGTGGCCCATCACCGTCACCACCGGCGCGCGCGGTTCCAGATCCGCGGGCTTATTCTCCTTGGCATTTTCCTTGGCCGTGTCCTGCACCACTTCTTCCTCGAACGAAATCACGTTCACGATTCCGTTGAAGGCTTCGGCCAGACTCGTGGCCATCGGCACGTCCAGCGCCTGATTGATGCTCGCGAAGATTCCGCGATCTAGCAAAGTTTTCAGAACGTCTTTCGCGCGCACATCCAGCTTTTCAGCCAGCTCGCGCACCGTGATGCCTTCGGTGATCGTCACCGCGCGCGGCTCGCGCGGCGGCGCCGCAGGAGCGCGCTCCACTTGCGCGGTGCGCCTCTCGCCCGCGCCGGCGCGCGTCCGCACCGGATGCAACTTGCGTTCGCCCTCTTCAAATCGCCGCTCAAGCGTCGGCCGCGCACGCGCCGCGGGTTTGCGCTCATAAATCGGTTTGCCTGGTTCGGCTTTCGGCGGAACTCGATCCGGCGGAAGCAACGGCGCCGGCCGCCCTGCTCCTCCGCTGCTCGGCCGCTGTCCCGGACGCATGGGCATCGGACGCCCCGGCGCGCCAGGCCGCATCGGAGATCGCGCGGGAACGAATCCGCCCGCGCGCACTCCCGCCGCGGGCGCTCCGGGCCGAGCTACGATAGGAACTCCGCTCGCAGCTGGCCGCGCTGCCGTCGGATGAATTCGCGCTCCTGCCGGTGCCGCGCTAACCGGCGCCGCTGGCCGTGGCACCACTGGCGGCAATGGATTCGGTCTGCCGATCCCCGTCGCCGGCGCGGGTCTTGTGCGTGCCGCTGCAGCAGGCGCGTGGCCCGGAGCAGCAGCAGTCTTCGCCGCAATCGTTCCCGGTGCTGCGGGCTTCGCCGGCACTGCAGCCGGAGCAGCCGCTGGAGCCGCCGCCGGCGGCGCAGCAACTTTTGCAGCGGGCGCGGCAGCAGGAACCGCTCCAACGGGGGCCACAATCTTCGGCGCGGCAACATCCGGTACGGCGTGCACCACTGCCGGGGCCGCGGGAGCCGCAGGCCGCATCCGCGCAGCTTTGGCGGCCGCATCTTTCGCGGCCTTATCGGCAATGGCTTTGGCCTCCGCCGCAGCTTCGGCGTCAGCCAACTGATGAAAGTGTTCTCTGACTTTTACCGCGGCGGATTCATCGATCGAACTCGAATGGGTTTTCTTCTCGGTGACGCCAGCCTCGGGCAAATAGTCCAGAATCGCTTTGGCCTTCACTTCGAGTTCGCGGGCCAGTTCGTTGATGCGAATTTGCGGCTGTTCAGTCATCCGTTGACGTTACTTCTCCCCTTCGCCTGATTCAGGCGCATCGGTTGAAGCTTTTTCGTCCGGAATTTCCTCGGTCGGCGCTTCGGGCTGGTCTGTCGCGTCGGGCGGAGCGGGTTCCGTTTCGGTTTCGGGTTCGGCAAGCTCTTGCGGCTCGGCTGGCGCCGCCGCGGCGGCATCTGTGCCCTCGGCCGCAGCCGTTTCGCTTTCATCCGGGCCAATCTCGCCGGCCACAGCCAGCGGATCCGGCGGCGCGTCTGCCGTTTCCGCCGCAGCCGCTTCCGCCGCAGCGGCTTCAGCATCCGCCAGAGCCTGCGCTTCCGCAGCCGCTGCTTGTTGCGTTTCCAAATCCTGGAAATAAGCGGCCACGGCGAGCTGAATCTTTTCGACCATCTTTTCGCCGATACCCTGAATTTCCATCAGTTGCTCGGGCGTCATGTCGGCGAGTTTCTCGATGAAGCTCACGCCGTGCGCCTCAATGCGCTCAATAGTTTTCGGCCCGATGCCCTTCAGCTCCGAAAGCGGCGTGCCCGGAGCCGTGAGCGCGGCCATCTGCGCTTCTATCTCCTGGCGCTTTTCTTCTTCGCTCTTGATATCGACATTCCAGCCGATCAGCTTGCTGGCCAAGCGAACGTTCTGGCCTTTCCTGCCAATCGCCAGCGAAAGCTGCGTATCCTCAACAATAATTTCCAGGTGCTTGGTCTCCGGATCGATGATCTGCACGCGCGTCACCTTCGCCGGCGAAAGCGCCTTCTGCGCGAACGTCACTGTATCTTCGGAGTACGGAATGATATCGATTTTTTCGCCGTGCAGCTCGCGAATGATCGACTGCACGCGCATGCCCTTCATCCCCACGCACGCGCCGACCGGGTCCACGTCCTTATCGCGGCTGGCGACGGCGATTTTCGTGCGCTCGCCGGCTTCGCGCGCCGCGGCGCGAATCTGCACTGTGCCGTCGTAAATTTCCGGCACTTCCATCTCGAATAGCCGCTGCACCAACACAGGGTCCGCGCGGGAGACAACCACCTGCGGCCCCTTTGCCGCGCGATCCACGCCGCGAATCACCACGCGCAGCCGCTCGCCGATGTTGTACGTTTCCAATCGCGATTGCTCGCGCCGCGGCAACCGCGCTTCGGCGCGCCCCAAATCCACGATCACGTCCGGGCCCTCGACGCGCTTCACGATGCAGTTCACCAGCTCGCCGGTGCGCCCGTTGTATTCGTTGAAGATCGTGTCGCGCTCGGCCTCGCGCACCTTCTGCATGATCACTTGCTTCGCAGTTTGCGCCGCGATGCGTCCCAGCACATCGGTCGGCTTCGGGAACAAAATCTCGCTTCCCACTGCCGCGTCTGGATGCGTCTTGCGCGCTTCCGCCAGCGTCACTTCCTTTTTCGGGTCCGTCACTTCGTCCACAACCATGCGCGCCGCAAACACGTCCACTTGCCCCGTGTCCGGATTGAATTTCGAGCGCAGCTCTTCCTCGGTCTTGTAATATTTCCGCGCAGCCACAACCATAGCGTCTTCAATCGCAGCCACGATGATCTCGGGCTCGATGTGCTTTTCCCGGCTGATCTGCTCGATCGTCTGGTAGAGCAAACTTGCCATTTCCACTCGCTCCTAAAAATCTACGGCGCTCTTAAAACTCCACCACCAATTGCGCCTTGCGAATCGTTTCGATCGGCAGCGCAATTCGCCGCCCGCCGACGTCCATCGCCACTTGCCCATCCGCGAATCCCGCCAGCCGCCCGTCGAAAAACGTTTGCCCTTCGACCGGCGCAGTCGTCGAGATGCGCGCGCGCCGTCCAGCGAAGCGCTCAAATTCCGCCGGCTTCGCCAGCTTGCGGTCCAGGCCCGGCGAGCTTACTTCCAGGACGTAGCTCGGCCCCGGCACTAGATTCTCAACATCCAAAATGACGCTCAGTTGATTGCTGACCGCTTCGCAATCGCGGTGGCCGACGCCTTCAGGCTTGGGCGGCGCGCCCACACCCTCAGAGATTGCCGACTCGTCCGCGGCGGCGACGTAGCTCGCCCGGGCGGGCTTATCGATATAGACGCGCAGGAAGCGTTGCTTCCCTACCTTCCACTCCACGTCCACGATTTCGAGACCCAACGAGCGTGCTACGCGCTCGGCCGCCTCGCGAATGCGCTCGAGGTCCACACCCATAACGTCTTGCCCCGCCGCAGTCCCCGGGGAACAAAAAAGTGGGCTCTCGCCCACTCGAACGTGCGACCCAGTTCACCGCAGCAAAAGGCAGTATAAGCGCCAACCCCCCGAAAATCAAGGAAGGCTGGAAGCACCGCGGTTTTCAAGCGTATGAGCGCGCTCCGCTGCCAATCCGGCATCGGCAATGCCACCCCGACACGCTGGTGGCGAAGATGCGGTGTCCTTAGGAGGCCGGGGCTTCAGCCCCGGCGTATCGCGCCCTTCGTAGGGGGGCTTTAGCCCCTGGAGCTACGCGCGTGGGACGGAGCTGAAGAACTCACCGGCGCGGCGGCGCCGGATGCGCGTCCAGAAAATCGAGCGCCGCGGCGCGCGGCACTGGAATCGCCTCCGGCGCATCCGCAAAATTCATCAGCACCTGATGCTGCGCATCGAATGCCGGCCACACCGGCAAGCCCGCGCCATTGGGATTCCCAGTCGCGGCGAAATTGAACCAATATTGCGATATCTGATCCGCCAGCCGCCGATCGACATCCGTCCACGGCCAATCGCGCAGATGCAAATCGTCGAACACGTACAGCAACTCGGACGCATGATACGCGCCGAACTGCGAATTTGGCCCCTCCACGAAATTCGCGTCGGCCGGAACCGGCGGCGCGTGGTCCCAGCGGTACAGATAGACCGGCGTGTTGCCACTCGCGTTGTGCGCTCGCGCGAACGCGCGTTCATTCGCCGCGGTGCGTTCCGCGGCAACTTGATACGCTGAGGCGATCGCCTGCGCATCCGTGTCCGCCGGATAGAGCGCGAGATACGCCGCGGCATCGGCGCCATAGTTTTTCTGCGCGTTGGCCTGCGCCGCCGCAGCGGTCACCGTGATCTTCGATAGCCCGGCTTCGTTCGCAGTCGAGCCAATAATGATCCCGACGTCATTCTGTTTGTGCGCGCGATAAACAGCCGCGGGATCGTCGGGAATCAAGTAGCCATCGACAATCGGCCCGCCGACCGGCGGCCCCGCCATCAATTGATCGGGCGTGAGCTTGCGCAAGTCCGCAAGATTCGTCGCGCCCACGGCCTTGGAGTACGCCACGCCCGCGGTTTCTGCATCGGCCAATTTCCGCAGCGGCGCGCCAAAACCGCCGCTTTCCGCGATCCCGCGCACGAACAATCCCTTCGCTAACGGCGAAACCAACAAAGCCGAATCGGACGCCGCGCCCGCCGATTGCCCGAAAATCGTCACGTTGCCCGGATCGCCGCCGAACGCCGCGATGTTGCGCTGCACCCATTGCAACGCCGCGATCTGATCCATCAATCCGTAGTTCCCCGACGCCCCGTGCCCCGATTCCTTCGTCAGCTCCGGCAGCGCCAGAAATCCCAGCGCGCCCACGCGATAATTGAACGTCACCACCACCGCGCCCTTGTGCGCCAGATCGTCGCCCCAATAATATTTTTCCATCGCGGAGCCGTGGTCGAATCCGCCGCCGAAAATCCACACCATCACCGGCAGCTTGTCGCCCGCCGAGCGTGCCGGCGTCCAAACATTCAGATACAGGCAGTCTTCGCTAATCGTCTGCGGCCCCGGATAGAAATAAGAGATCGATCCCGGCGTATGCAAATGCTGCGGACAAATCGCGGAGAATTGTGTGGCGTCCAGCGTCCCCTTCCACGCCGCCGCCGGTTGCGGCGCGCGCCACCGCAAATCCCCCACCGGCGGCGCCGCAAACGGAATCCCCTTGAACGCGCGCACCCCCGCCACCGTCCCCGCCGCGCCGCGCACCAGCCCGCCATCCGTGCGCACCACCAGCGCCGCCGTTCCTGACGGCCCCTGCGCCGCAACAACTACAGCGGTCGCAGCAAGCAATGCAATCACAGCGAATTTCATTGGGAAGCAAAATCTCAATTGAGGTCTCATCGCCGGCAAATCGTACGCCTCTCGCATTCGCGACACAATGATCAGCCTGCTCTCCTGCCTTCCAGGCCACCACCAGCAAGATTTGGATTTCTTGCGCCCTGACAGGCTTGTTGTTATCCTGAATGTGCTGCGGAGATTAGCCATGCCAAAGAAGAAGAAAACCGCCGAAGAGCTGGCCGACGCGCTCACCGAGATTGTGGTGAAGCACCTGGACACGCTCCCCAGCGAAGAGCGCGAGAAGCGCATTGCGGCTTTTGAGAAGCGGATCGCTAGCGCCTCCGGGCGGGGCGCTCGCGCCAAAGCTTCATTATCCGGACGTACTCGTCCGAGCCCTCGTTATGCCCGAGGTCGAGGATAGCCGCAATAAAATCGGCTTCATTCCCTTCCCGCAGCGCCCTCAGCATCGCGTTCTTAATTCTGGTCCTCTGCTCCTGACTGGTGCGATCGAAGGGCGGCTTGCCGCTCGCGGCTCGAATCTCGCTTTGTCGAACATTATTGATCTCTTTTTCGTCCGACATTTCGCGCTCCAAAACGACTCCGCCCCCACGCAGGAATCGTAATAGAAAACTACCATAACGTGTCTGCGCAATGTTTTCGAACTGTGGATTAGGTTGGAAATCAGGGAGCTAGAAGCCCACTAGGCCAAGACCTACCGTTACTGCGCTTTCCCTGTCGGCCCGCAAATTTCGCGGATGAAGAAGTGTTGCGTGTCCACATTCGCGGGGACGGCGACGTCGAAGAATCCAACCATCATTTCGTCGTACGTCTGCTCGCCCCAACTGACGGCCGAATCGGGATCGGGATTGTGCGGATTGTTTTTGGAGTTGTCGTAATACGCGACAGCTTGCAGGATCGTGCCGGCCTTCAGCGGCAGCGGCTGGGCCAGGCGATAGCTCATCTGCCAGTAAAAATCGTAGTTCACGTGCAGCAGCGGCTCGATCGAGCCGTCGGGATGCAGGATGTTGTACTCAAATCGCTTGCCGCGCAGATGCATGTGCGGGAAAAAACTGAGCAGCACGGCATCTTGCGGCAGCGAGCCGTGCACTTCCACGCGAAAATCCGGCACGCCGGGCGGGATCACGAAGCTGCTATTCATCAATTGCAGGTTGAGCACGCGCTGCTTGGGCGCCTGCTTCGCGAAAATCAACCCGATGCTCGTGCGATCGATGGCCCGATGGCCGTGCGTCGTGTAGTGCATCTGAAACACCAGGTCCGAACCCGCGGGGATAAATTTCGCCATGCCTTCCGGCCAGTTGTCCGGCGAACTGCCGGGCGCGTAGACCAGCAAAACGTCGCTGGTCGTCGACAGCGTGTCCTCGCGATCCTGCTCATCGGTCATATCCGCTGTCGTGAACGGCACGCCGAGCGGCGCGTGCTGCAGCCACGTGGAGCCGGGCGGGCGAATGTACACCACGGCGTGATGCACATTTTCGCGGCTCGTGGGGCGAATTTCGGACATGCGCACCCATTTGCCCTCGGTGAAACCCGTGTGCACGATCTCGTAGGTGTAAGCCACGTCGCCTTCTGCGGGAATCGCCACCGGCTTGGGCATGCTGAAGACGACGTCCGGCTGCGGAATCATCCAGCCATGCGCCCATCGCAGCGCGGCGGGCGCGGTGCGTGGATCGCCGGCTGGCGCGCCGGATTTCGCCCACGCAGCGAGCGTCGCGATTTCCTGCGGCGTGAGCGATGGATCGTTCGAGAAGTGGCCGACGCTCGGATCGGCGAACCACGGCGGCATTTTGCGCGACGTCACGGCTGCGGCGATCGCCCGCGCATACGGCCGCACTTGCTCGAACGTCACCAGCGGCATCGGTCCGATCTCACCGACGCGATGGCACCCTTGGCAGCGCTGCTGCAAGATCGGCAGCACATCGCGATAGAACGTCGGCGAGCGCGGCGCGTTGGGCGCGACGACCGGCACGGCTGGCGCGGCGGACGCGGCATCGCTCTGCCGCACGGGCGAAGCCGCCGCGAACGTCATCGCGAGAACGATCGCGATGAATGCGGTAAATGCGAAAGCAGTTCTCATGGTTTGCAGCGTCATGTGGGCGCGCACCGCGATATTACGATGCCGGGCGCGCGAAAGTGGCGGGCTTCAGGAGCGCGAAGCCGCCCGCAGAGAAAACTTCGCGGCACGCGAGACTTCCGCGCGTCATTGCTACGTCGAAGTTGGGCGCGAAGTCCCCACCGGCGTCTTCGACAATTCCACGCCGGTGACCAGCGCGTTCCGAATTTGGCCGAATAAATCCGAGAGCGTGTTCGGCGTGTGCGGAATCAGGATCGCGTTGGTGTGATCGTTGGCGGCAATTTCTTTCAGCGTGTCGAAATATTGCGTCATCAGCACGAGTTGCATCACGTCCTGCGGCGTCGAGCCCTGCACGGCCTTGGCAAAATCTTCGACGGAATCTTTCAGGCCGGAGATGATGGCTTTGCGCTGATTGGCGATGCCTTCGCCTTGCAGGCGCTTCGATTCCGCTTCGGCTTCGGCCTGTTTCACCAAAAGCAGCTTATTTGTTTCCGCGCGAGACACGGTTGCCTCGCGCTCGCGCGCGGCGGCGTTGATGTCGTTCATCGCCGCTTTCACTTTTTGGTCCGGCACGATGTCGGAAATCAGAACTTTCACGATCGAATATCCATATTCCTTCATCGAGCCGTCGAGATTGTCGCGCAGATCGTTGGCGATGTCGGCTTGATTCAGAAACGTATCGTCCAGCTTCATTTTCGGCACGTGGCCCAGCACCACGTTGTACACCATCGATTCGATCTGCTTCACCGGGTTCGTCAATTTGTAGAACGCGGACTCGACGGCTTCCGGAATCACTTTGTACTGGATCGAAACCGGAATCTGCACGAAGACGTTGTCCTGCGTTTTCGTTTCCACCTGCACGTCGAACTGCTGCACCTTCATGCTCATCCGGTAAACCACGGATTCGATGAACGGCGTTTTCCAATTCAACCCCGGCCCCGCGACGCGCGCGAATTTCCCCAGGCGCTGGACGATGGCCACTTGCGATGTCTGCACGGTGAAGAACGAACCGAGAATTACGCTGAGCACCACGATAAATACGAGGAAGCCCAGGAACAGCAACACACCCGATCCGATATCCATTTTTGTTCTCCTTCTTTGTCCGAAGAGAAAAGCAGATTTGTGCTAACCAAATTCGTCGAAAACGCGGGTCGATGGGCTTACTTCTCTGCCTCGACTTCTTTCTCCAGTTTCGCGACCGTCTTTTTCAGCCAACTGAGCACGATGGCTTGGAGCTTGTACGGATCGCCTTCGGCCTTCAGCGATTCGACGGTGTCGCCGCGATCGTTCAGCGGAATCATGTGGCAGATGTCTCCACCCGAAAGGCGCACTTCCGGCGGCGCAAATTCGCTCAAAAAGCAGCTCGTGCAAGTGTGCTGTTTTTCCGCGAGCCCCACATTCAGGCAGGTGATCGAGTCGCGGAAGATTTCCGGAGCGCGCTTGGATTCGTCGCGGACCGATGGATAGTATCCGCCTTTCTCGATCATCTCGATCTCGAATTTCAGCTGCTCGATCATTTCCGATTTGTCCAGGCCCATTGGCGTACTCCTTACCGGCATCGCGGCGGCGCACCCTCGCACACTGCATGGCGCGCTGTGCCCGTGCAGAAGCTCCGGCCCGCAGTATATCCCGCGCCGGGCGTTTACGGGAAACGCACCTGAAGAATCCCGCCGAAGCGTTGAAAGACGGCGGTGCGAGCGCGGATTTCGGTCGTCCGGCGGCGTGACACGCGAAGGCACGACGCTGTAAGATGCAACCACACGAAACGCTGAGTTCTTCGGCTTCCCGCACGATGAGCCCGTCAAGGGCGGGCAACAAACATGGCGATGTTGTGCATTTCGCCGAGGACACTAGCGGCAGTCGCGCTGGATTCAGCGTGCCCGCGGTGCGCCTGGCTCACGCTTCGCTGCGAAGGTAAATTCCCGTACGCGATGGGTCTGCCCGGAATCTTCAGTTCGATCGATGCGTTCACTAAACGAGAAGTCCGCAACCATTTCGATTTGTATCAGCGCTTGCCGGATTGGTTTCCCGATGTCGGCAAGGTGGCGGAGATGGTGCCGAGCAGGGACCTGCATTGGAGCCGCTTCTTCCGCGAGGATCTCGAAACGCGCATCCGGCTGCAGGGCACGCCTGACGACATCTTGCGCATGGCCGACGGCGGAACGCACATCGTCGATTACAAAACCGCGCGCCTGACCGAAGCGCAGGACGACTTGATGCCCGTGTACGAAATCCAGTTGAATGGATACGCCTACATCGCCGATGCCACCGGCTACGGGCCCGTAGCGCATCTCTCGTTGATTTATTTTGAGCCGCAAACGGAGACGACTTTGGCGCCTCCGTCCGGCGCGTTCCCCGCAGCGGAAATGTTCACTCAGCCCGTCGCGCCGCCGTCTTCACACGGTCCCGTACTGGTGCGATCTCACGGCGCAGCGCTCCATGACCTGGGCCGCGGCGGCGCGTGGCTTGAATTCCGCGCGCGCCGAAAAGAAGTTCCGATGCGCGGTTCGCACGGAATCAGGGAGTTGTTGGTGCGTGCACGCGCGCTGTTCGATCGAGCCGATCCGCCGCCGGCCACCGCGGGATGCGAAGATTGCCGCCGCCTCGCCGAGATTTGGAAGTTATTGAACTAGAGCGCCGCGATCACTCGTCCTCCCTTCGAGAAAAAATGAACTGTCAAACCGCCCGCGAGAAGCGCTGATCCCGGAAGCACAACCCAAGGGATTAGCCCCTCGGCCAAGAGAGCGAGCACGAAGTTGCGGCCATCGTGGTCAGCGAAAATTAAAACCAACGGCCCCGCTACCCCAAAGAAGATCAAATAAGGCACGACCGGGAAAACCGTGGAGAAAAATATCGCAAGGCGTGTCCCGCCGGCGCGGTGGGAAAGGAAAGCCCCTATCGCTCCAACCAAAGGCAGCGATAGCAGCCATGGAATGTAAATCGTGCCAGTCGGAACCATGTTAGGCCGGCCGCGAACCATAAATATCCGCGGCGCGGGACCGACCACCTGAATCAAAGCAAGAATAGCCATCGTCAGTGCGAATGTCAGAAGACACGGCAACCATAATTGCGTCACGCGATTAGTCATTCTATTTTCCTTCCTTCGAGCCATTTGAATTCTGCGGCGGAATGCAGGCCAATTCGTAACTTCCGAAAGCGCGCGCCGCTCCGCGTCCTCTTCCGTTAGCCCCTGATTGCGCAGGTCTTCGTAAAGTTCGTCGAGATGCGCGGCGAGTTCTTCGATCACGTCGGCGCGCTCGTGAGGTTCAAGAGCCAGACCGTCGAGTTGGCGGCGCACAAGTTCTTGCCAATCATGCATGGGGCGCCTCCGCCAGAAGTTGCAACGCGCGAAACAGGTCGGCCCATTCCTTGCGGATCGGCGAAAGTTCTTTCTTTCCTTGCGGCGTGATGCGATAGCAACGCCGCCGCCGGCCCGCGGAGCTGGTTTCCCAAGCACCGCGCACGCAGCCGCGTTTTTCCATGCGATAAAGCAGCGGATAAAGCGACGCGAGCGTGAAGCGCAGCGCGCCGCGCGTTTGCTGCTCGATGCGCCGTGCCATTTCATAGCCATGCAGCGGGCCGTCGCCTAGAACGCTGAGGACGGCAAGTTCCGCCGTGCCGCGTTTGATTCCTGTGCCGATCATGGTCTGCCTCCCTACGTATAGGATTCTTATATATGCCACCGTGAGCCGGCAATAGATCGAAAGTACCAGTGTGTGGCGCCGTGCAACGCCTGTCGCGATGCCTCCGGGTCTGGGGCTCCGCGAGGAGGTTGGGGCGGACGGAAGGCCCTCGGAGCCTGGGCCGGCCGGGGAATGTTTCATTACGGATCAAAAGCCCAGAAAACCACTTGACAACATCTCGCGCTCACGGCACTATCACGTCGCGCCAGCTTCTGCCTTTCCCCTTCGATCGAAGAGTTCCTTCTATCCGCATGCCGGAATAGTCTGCGAGGACCGGTGTCGGAACAAACTGGTATTAAGGCAACACTAGAATCGGATTTGGATCGAGAAGTCATACGCTGCAAAGTCTGCGGTTTGGTGCAGTACCGCACCCGCGCGGGAAATTGCCGCCGTTGTCTGCGCCTGCTACCACCACGCCTTGAATACCTGATCCCGCCGCCGGAGCCGCAAGAGCTGCCCGGCGACGATCGTCAGCTCTTCGAGAAGTGGCCGAACCGCGAGACGGTGGAGAACATTGGCCAGCGCATCCGGCAGTTGCGCGAATCGCGCGGGATGACGCAAAGCCAGCTCCAGGCGCGCTCGCGGGTATCGCGGTCCTACTTATCGCGGATTGAAAGCGGTCAAATGACGCCGAGCCTCGGCACGCTCGAAAAGATCTCCGAGGCGCTGGGCGTAGGCTTGAGCCGCTTCTTCATCCCCGAATCGAACGGCGAGGCGTTGCTCGAGGATCCGTTCATTCAAGGACTGCGGCCATTCCTGCGGCAGCTTGATTGGGAGCAGTGGCAATCCATCCTGAAGAGGCTGCAAGCGATCGGCGATCACGTTTCGAGCGGCACGGCTCAGTTGCGGACCATGCCACAACCTCGCCCGGCGCAAGTCGGCACGGGGCTGCGGCGCCCAGTGTCACCCGCGGCGGCCAATAACCGCTAAGCGCGCGCGAGTCTCGCAGACTACGAGCTTGGAGACGGCTCCGCTTTCCCTTCGGGGATAGCGAGCCGTCTCTTTTTTTGCGTGCGTGAACGGAAAGGATTTTAGAGACGCGAAAAGAATTTACTCGAATGCGGGGATGCCGGTGATGCGCGCGCCGATGATCAGGCTGTGAATGTCGTGCGTGCCCTCATACGTGGAAACGGATTCGAGATTGTTCATGTGGCGCATGATGCAGTAATCGTCCACGATGCCGTTGGCGCCCAGGATGTCGCGTGCGCGACGCGCGGATTCCAGAGCCATCCAAACGTTGTTCATTTTTAGCATCGAGACTTGCGCGAAGTCGACGCGGCCCTTGTCCTTCAGCCGGCCGCACTGCAGCGCCAGCAATTGACCTTTGCTCAGCTCCGTGATCATCCACACCAGTTTTTCCTGCACCAGTTGATGCCCCGCGATCGGCCGATTGCCGAATTGCGTGCGCGTTTTGGCGTAATCGAGCGCGGTGTGATAGCACGCCATCGCCGCGCCTAGCGCGCCCCAACCGATTCCGTAGCGCGCTTGCGTCAAACACGATAGCGCCGCTTCCAGGCCCGTCGCGCCCGGCAGCAGATTGTCCGCGGGGATTTCGCAGTCGGTGAGCGCCAGGCCCGACGTGACCGACGCGCGCAACGACCATTTCCCGTGCACGTCCCACGCGCGATAGCCCGGCGTGCCGCGTTCGACGAGAAACCCGCGCACCGTGCCGTCTTCAATTTTGGCCCATACGATCGCAACGTCAGCGATCGAGCCATTCGTGATCCACATCTTCTCGCCGTTCAGGATGTAGCGATCACCGCGCCGCACCGCGCGAGACAACATCCCGCCGGGATTCGAGCCGAATTGCGGCTCGGTGAGCCCGAAGCAGCCGATGGCTTCCCCGGACTGCAACCGCGGCAGCCATTTTTCTTTCTGCGCGTCGCTGCCGTACGCGTGAATCGGAAACATCACCAGCGCGCTCTGCACAGAAACGAAGCTGCGCAGCCCCGAATCGCCGCGCTCCAGCTCCTGCATCGCCAGTCCATAAGCCACATTGGACATTTCCGCGCAGCCGTACCCGCTGAGGTTCGCGCCAAAGAACCCAAGCTCGGCCAATTGCGGCACCAAATCCATCGGGAACGTCGCCGCGCGATTGTGCTTTTCGATGATGGGAATTACGTTCTCATCCACAAACTGACGCGCCGTCTGGCGAACAAGTTTTTCCTCGTCGCTCAGTTCCGTATCAATTTCCAGGAAATCCACGCCGTGAAAGGCTGTCATCGACACTCCAATTGTGCGTGATTCTAGTGCCGTTCGCGCAGTTTGTCACGGAGCGCTGCGCGCAGGAAGCCGATTTGAGATCTTGATCGAAACACAAAAGAGGCGCCCCGGAAAAACCATCCGTGGCGCCTCTCGATCGTTGCCGAGTTCGATTTATCGCTTAGTTCGCTTCGCTGGTTTGGACCTTCGCGGGATACAAATTCAATTCTTCCAACAGTCCGTTGGCCGAGGCCGGTACGACAACGTGGCCGTGCAGAATTTCGTCGCGATGAACATCGTGCCCGTACATCGCAACGTCTCCGGAGTGATCTGCTTCGACGACGGCGCCGTCAAGACTCACGCCGGCGAAAATTCCCTTGGCGCGCGAGTAAGACAGGATTTCGGCGTTCATCCGTGCGTCAGTGTCCGCGGAGGCGGTGCGGCCCACGGGGCCGGCCGCAACGGAAGCGTCGGCGCCGAGTTTGAATTTATCGCCGAGCAAACTCTGCAAGGCATGATCGTTCATGAACAGCAGAATGATATCGGTGGAAGAGCCGCCGGCTTGGTAGCCGACGCTGCCGCCGTTCAGCGCGACGAACATCGGCGCGCTCCAACCGTTTTCGGTGCGGCAACTGGCGATGCCCCGGCCGTAATTTCCGCCCAGGACGAACGCGAACTTAAGGGTGCCGGGAATAATCGCGATGCATCGTGCCGAAGCCAGAAGGTCGCGGGGAATGCCGTGATCGGGAGTGTTCATCACTTCGTGAAAGACGCGCTTCGAGCTTTCGATGCGGTTGACGTCGTCGTCACGGTCCGAAGCCGCCGAAACGATCATAGGAACTGCGAGCAACGCGATAGAAGCTAAGACACCAAAACGTAGTGCTTTCGACATAATAGGGAAATCTCCTTTGATTCCACCTGAAACTCCAATTCCCGAAGAACCGAATTAGAGAACCGCGCGGTACAGAAGAAAATCGGCCCAGGCGGTGATTCAGGTGGCTAGTCCGGGGCTCGGCATTTGCAGGAGCATCATAGAGCGATCCGGGTTCAGAGGCTGTCCGCTACAACACACAATCGCATTTACCGGCGACTATTCAACTCAGAAGTTTTTTTGCCCCTTCTGTGCCGGACGGGACAGTATTGCCTTGGTCGCCATGGCACTATCACGGCATGGCCAAGAAGAAAGCGGAGAGGGCTCTCGACAAGCAAGCCCTCCTGCGCATCAAAAAAGAGAACGGTGCGCCGCGCGTGGCGAACTCCGCCCGCGAGCCGGCATTGATCCAAGATGCTCCGGTTGATCGCGCCGACCACTGAACGCCAACCAATCCGGAGGACAAAGAGATGATGCTGATGTTCATGCTGACGATTGCGGTGATCGTGGCGGCAGTCGCGTGTCTTCCGATTTGGCGCCATAGCAAAAACTGGGGCTTTTATCCCGTCAGCGGTGTAAGCGCAATCATAGTGATCGTCCTATTTCTATTGTTGACCGGCCGCCTGTAGGAAAGCCCGCAGAGTCGAGAAAAGTACTACGCGCAATCGGCGTAGTCCCTCAAGCGAAAATGGATCGACTCTAGCCAGCGCACTCGGTGAAAAAAATTGTTGCAGTTGAAGTTCCTCAGTTGCTCGATGGAATTCGCACGATCTCCACAGAACAATGCGCGTGCCGGGCGATTGCGTCTGAAACGCTGCCCATCAAGAAGCGGTCGAATGAACTGTATCCGTGCGATCCGAGCACGATCAAGTCGGCGTGCCACTCTTTAGATGTGTCGATGATTACGGATTTTGGATCGCCCTGCTTGACCGCTGTGGATACTTTAAAGCCGTGGGAGCGCAGCGTTTCCGCGGTCTTTTCGACCAACGTGCGCGCGTACTTCGTTTCCGAATCCCAGATTTGTTCGAGCGCCGGGTCGACGCCCCCCATTTCGCGAGCGATCAAGAGGGTTGGCGGCTCCACGACATGGACCACGTGCACTTCGGTATCCTTCACACGGGCTTGCGCGATCACGGCTTGCATCGCTGCTTCGGAGAATTTGGAGCCATCGATTGCGAGTAGAACCCTCATGTAATCCGCCTTCCCAATGCGCACGCTGTTAGCAAGAACATGATAGCGGCGCGAAAGCGCGGCTACTGTTCCGTATCGCACACCATGATTGTGGGGCTTCAGTTGACTGCAGGACTCGGGCTGGTATTGCTTGGCACAGGTTCAACGCGGAACGGCAGCCTAAACGTGTGGGCGATCTGCGGCCAAAATTCGCGCAGTACATCGTAGCCCATGTCTTCGGCGATGTCGTATCCCATCTGTTCCGATGTGGAGCCGAAGCCGCGTTGATTCCCTGGGTGATAGAGGTTGCTCAGTGAGGCGACGCTCGCCGTGCCCAGCCATTCGGAAAAATTGAACATGCGATCGCCATTATCGCGGTGCGCCACGAACGTGTGGCCCACCGCATGCCAGAAACGCCTGCCGGGGCTGCCCTCGAAGAGACCGTAGTACCGCGGATCCTCCGAGAAGATCGAAGGATACGCAAAGTCCTTGAAGAATTTGAACGAGGCCTGATCTGCGAATTCGGCTGCATAGCGCTTGCCATACCCGGCTGCGCCTTGCCGGAACGTCGGGTCGCGATTTGTCGCTTGGTCGATTCCTGCGTCGATGCCAACGCCCAGAAAAGCTACCGGATCGACTGTATCGCGGACAAACAGAACGAACTTATCCTGCACATGAAGAGAGCACAGCTTCACGCCCTGCTGGTACTTCGGCAGGGGCGCAGCCGTGAGTTCTAATTTCCGGGCGAACAGTGCCACGGTTTTTGGGAATGGCCCGTCGTAATCCTGCAGCCTCACCATCGGCGGCGGCTGCACGCAAGGGGGTGCGACGTTCATCGTTGTGTTCTGCTGCGGTGCCGCGGGCAGCGAAGGCGGCTGCTGAGCAGGACCGGGCGATTCCTGCGCGTGGACCACGGTGCCACGCATCCCTGCGGCCAATAGCGCCAGCAGAGCGATTCCGGCCAACGCGCGAGCTGGAGTGGGGCGGTTCACGGTTCGATTCTATGCTAATGGCGCGGGCGATTTAGTCCTAAACGGGACAGATTTGAAGGCTTGAGCAAGCCTAGACTGTGGCAGCTTGAAGAAGTTAGGGACGCGCTCAGTGTTGCATCCAGTCCAAAACGAAATGATTCCAGTTGGCCCGCCAGCGGATTACTCATGCTGGTATCGCGAGCCCGTGGTGTTGTGCGTCGCCGCCGCACCGCCCGAAAAATTTCCGACACATTTGCGGTGCACGATTATGGGTGAATCGGATGTTGCAGTACATATCTACACGGCTCTGGGAAACCACGACATCTCGAAAAAACTGATTTTGGCCGTCGAGGAGACGCCTGAACCTCGCTTTTGGCGCCAGTAGGCTCGAAGAATTCACGATTAGACGTAAGCAGATGGTGACCACAAAGAGTTCTCCGAGGGAGAAAGACAATGTCAGAACAGAACGTTGAGAGTAGCCAAGCTGACCCGGCCAGCGAGAATGCCGGTGGCGAAATCGAAAACGCAAGAGATCAAAATCCCGCCGAAAGTGCAAAACCGCGAACCGGATCCGCGCCGGGAAGGCTACCGGCACGCGCGTCTCGAACGGGCGAGGCCTTTCGGTTTTATTTGTAATCCTGGCACGCGCGCTTATGGCAAAGGTGGTTTGTGATCGCACCGCGCAGTTTGCGTGTTGGCTCGGAAATGCCGGTGCTTGCCGGCAGCCGATGGGTAATCGGCAAGAGGAGATGAAATGCGAATTCGCGTCATTCGTTCGCTGTTTTTGTTGGCAATAGGAGTGCTTTTCCTGGCGACGGCGTCTTTCGCCCAGGTTCGCGTCGGAGTAGGGATCAGGGTCGGCATAGCTCCGCCGATGCTGCCCTACTATGCGCAACCGATTTGTCCGGAAGATGGCTATATCTGGACGCCGGGATACTGGGCTTGGGACGGCTCCGACTACTATTGGGTGCCGGGAACATGGGTGGAGGCTCCTGAAATCGGCTACCTCTGGACTCCGGGCTACTGGGGTTGGGGTGGCGACGGATATTTCTTCAATGAAGGTTACTGGGGGCCATCCATTGGATTCTACGGTGGGATCGACTACGGGTTCGGTTACTTCGGCCACGGTTATGAAGGCGGCCGGTGGGACAACGGGCATTTCTTCTACAACACGTCGCTGAATAACATCGACGCCCGCAACTTCCACAACGTCTACAACACGCGGGTGGACGATCCCGGCGCCAACCGCGGCATCAGCTACAACGGCGGCAACGGCGGAATCAACGACCACGCCACCGCACGAGAAGAGGCTGCCGCTCATGAGAACCACGTCGGACCGGTAGGCGCTCAGACTCAACATGAATGGGCTGCGCGCAATAACCCACAGCAAAAGTATTCTACGAACCACGGCACGCCGGGAATTGCTGCGACTCCTCGGCCCAACGTTGCCGTCCATCCTAAGGAGCTGCCGCCCGTCGAACGTCCCGCTGCTGTGAACACGGGGAACGCGAAAGCGGACCAGAAGTACCAGAAGCAGCAAGATAAATTAGTCGCAAAACAGACCCAGGATCGGCAGAAACTCCAAGCCCAGCAGGACAAAGAACATCAGCAATTGACAAAACAGAACGCCAACGCCGAAAGAACCCAACAAACCGAGCAGCGCCACCAGCAACAGACGCAGCAATTGCAGCAAACACACTCCCAGCAGACGCAGCAGTTGCAACAGAGGCAGCAGTCTTCCGGCGGAGGATCCCACAGCGGGGGAGGCGGGGGATCTCACGGCGGCGGTGGTGGCGGGCATCATTAATCGAACGACGTTTCGCCGTTCCGAGGTCGACGCTCGCGGGGCAAGAGCGAAGCGCCGGCCTCGGTGTTGCGCAACCTAAATTCAGATGTGTGCGCAAAGGGACAGACAGCATTCGTCGCATCTTTTAGAAATGACAGTACAGGGCGCGATTAAAGGCCCTGTTCGGAACCACTTGGGTTACGGTTTCTTCGATTTCAGCGCGGGAGGTCAATATGCTTCGATGGGCGATCGTTTTCTTCGTTGTTGCGCTTCTGGCGGGCCTTATGGGCTTCACCGGGATCTACGTGGCCATGGCGGGAATCGCGAAGATTCTGTTTTTCGTCTTCCTGGTTCTCTTCGTGATCAGCTTGATCGGTCACACAGTTCGCAAAGCTTGACGTGCTGCCCTGAGGCTCCGGCGCAACGCACTGCGCTGGCGGGCCACGCACATCGGCCTCGTGCGGCCGTTCGACATGCTACAGAACCGCATCCGGAGGACATATGAGAGGAAGCACAATCCTGGCGGTCGTCCTGATCGTGATTGGCGTGATCGCGCTCGCCTACCAGGGCATCACCTACTCCACTCGGAAGAAAATTATCGATATCGGGTCGCTTCAAGCGACCACGGAAGAACACCACACATTTCCCCTGCCGCCGATCGTCGGCATCGTGGCGCTGGCCGGCGGAGTCGCGGTGCTCGCGCTCGCTAAGCGCGGGACGTAGGCGCAATCGCAATCAAGCCAAGCCTCCACGTAGAGGACTCTAGATTCCGGGCTGCAGATTCACTTCATTGCCCGGTTTGCTCGCTCACCGTATCTCAGTTGTATTTGGACCTGGCGATTCAGACCGCGTTTGAACGAGAAGTTGATCTCTTCAGGAGGGCGTGCCGTGACGGACAGGGATTCCGCGGATGCGGAACGGGCTCTAGTTGCTGAGGCGCAATCGGGGGATCACCAGGCGTTTGAAGACCTGGTCAGGAAACACTCCGAAAAAGTCTATCGAGTCTCTTTGAGACTTCTCAAGGACGCTGAGGACGCCAAAGACAACTTGCAGAACGCATTGTGCAAAGCCTACGTCAATCTCGGCAAATTTGAAGGCAACTCGCGATTCTCAACCTGGCTGGTGCGGATTGCGATCAACGAGGGCCTGATGCTGCTCCGCTCGCGGCGGTCTGAACTCGCCGCTACGCGACGCGAAATCGTTCGCTCCGACGACGACGATCAGGACGAACTCGCGCGGATCAGAGATGCCAGCCCCAGCCCCGAGCGCGCCTGCATCGCAAACCAGCTCGTGGCCGTCGCTTTCCGCGGCTTGCAACCCTCACTGAGAAATGCCTTCTTCCTTCACAAGGGGGCGGGCTGGACGAATCGTGAGGTGGCCGAAGCCATGGGCATCACGGAGGAAATGGTGAAGGGCCGCATCTCGCGGACGCGCTTACACATCCGGCAACGGCTACAGGCTTCGAGCAGCATCGGCTCGACGGCGTCCTAAAACGGAAGCTGCGGCGCCGGCCTCGCTCGTCAATCGTGCAGGACAACGCTGAGCAGCGAACTATTGATTTGTAGTCCGCCGTTGTACTTGATAAATCCCAATGCCTTGAATTTATTCATGAAGAGATTCACGCGGGAACGCGTCGTGCCGATCGTTTCCGCAAGGGTCTCTTGCGATATTTTCGGAAGAATCCTTTGAGGTGCGTCTTCCTTCCCGTATCGGGCTAGCAACAGCAGCGCTCGAGCCAGGCGTTTTTCCGTCGAGTTAAAGAGCTGATCGACCAAATCCGCCTCAACGCGGATGTTCCTCGCCAGCATATACGCCATAAAGCCATCGGAGAATTCTTGATGGGCGTGCAGTAGCCGAATCATTTCGTCCTTGTCGATCACCAGCACCGTGGTCGGCGAAACCGCGGTCGCCATGCCGATCCGAACCGGCTGCGCCGCCAAGCACCCTTCCCCGAAAAAGTCTCCCGGTCCCAGCATGGCCACCACAGCTTCTTTGCCGGCTCCATTGACCACGGAAAGCTTCAGGCTCCCTTGCTGGATGTACATCACCGTGCTGGCCGGAGCCCCTTGCGCAAAGACGATCGATCTTTTTGGAAACTCAACAATCTTTCTCACCACTCCCGCCGACTCAAGAAAGGCTTGGGCGTTGAAGGCTGTCTTTCCAGCGGTTTTCGGAACCCCGGCTTTCGAGCCCCTGATCTTCGCATCGTTGGTTTTCATGTCAGTCCACCCCCGTCATTTGCGCCGACGTACCCGCGGCTTCGCACAATAGCGCTCGTTGTCGGGGAGACAGGCAATAGGCGAGAATTGCAGCACCGAGGGCGCCCAATGTAACGCTCCCTGGCTGGCTTCAATCCAGCCATGAGTTCGACTCATAGAGGCGCAGAATCGAGGCGAAACCAGTATACGCCGGCTCGCGCCTAAGTCAAGATCGCAACTAGGAGGCGTTATCGTTTGAGCACCCGGTCTCTCGTGCTTACGTAAACGTTCACGGCATTGCTCGGTGAAAGTGCGGATGTGTGCGCAAGGGGACAGACACCATTCGTGGCACCCTCTATGATGCCCTCGTATGGAGCACAGCACCTAAACCGAAACAGCTGCGAGTACCTAAGCCTCACACCGAACGGCACCTGATATAAGGCCTTCCGCCCCGCTCCATACAGCAGCAGAAGCTGCCAGATCTGCACAGCAATGAGCGCAGGACCTCGGCATAGGTGGGAGTGTCCTCCTGCGAAGAAACGGAGTGCAACAAACAATGCCCTTACTTCAAGTCTTGATGATTCTGATTGTGGTCGGCGTGCTGCTCTGGCTGGTGAACACCTACATTCCGATGCAGCGGACGATTAAGTCGTTCATCAACGCGATCGTCGTGATCGTCGTTGTCTTGTGGCTCTTGAACATTTTTGGGTTTCTGCATTCCCTATCGCACATGCACGTCGGCGCGTAAGCAACCCGCCGGACTGCTTGTAGCGCATCGCCATTGAGGGAACTGCCGCGCCTTGAGTCTGTGGTGCGGAAGCATTAGACGCGCCAGCCGCGGCGAGCTGCCGGCGCGTCGGAATCGTTTTGACATTGGAGGCAACAAAAATGAAGTCAGTTAGATTGATCGGTGCGAGCGCTCTGTTCCTTCTTCTCGGAATCGGCCTTCCCGCCTACGCGGGCCAGAACAAACCGGATGAACATGGCGGCGGGGGCCAGGCGGCGAAGCCTGCCCAGCAAGCGAGGCCGGCACAGCAGCAGCAACAGTCCAGGCCAGCGCAACAGCAAGCAGCTAGGCCAGCGCAGCAACCACAGCCGGCCAAACCTGCTCAACAGCAGCAACAGACCAGGGCAGCGAAGCCTCAACAGCAAGCCAAGCCCGCGCAACAGCAACAGCAAACCAGAGCGGCCAAGCCTCAACAGCAAGCCAAGCCCGCGCAACAGCAGCAACAAGCCAGAGCGGCCAAGCCTCAACAACAAGCCAAGCCTGCACAGCAACAGCAACAAGCCAGAGCGGCGAATTCCGCAAAGCCCGCAGCGCGTCAGGCACAACAGCCTCAGCAAGCCAGGCAACAAACGCAATCAGGGCAACAGGGCCATGTCCAGCGAACTGCGGCCCAGCAGCAAACTCAGAGGTCCCAGCCAGCAATTCGTGAAAGCGGCAGGACCAGCGGCCGCATTCCTGACGATCGATTCCGCTCCAACTTCGGTCAGGATCATCACTTCCGCATGGGCAACCCCCAGATGGTTGGCGGATATTCGCGCTTCCAATACGGCGGTTTCTGGTTTGGATTCGTCCAACCCTGGCCCTCGGATTGGTATTACGGCGACGACGTCTACATCGATTACATCGACGGCGAGTATTTCATGTTTGACCCGTACTATCCCGGCGAACGCGTTGAAATCAGCGTCGTACTGTAAGGAACTTTTTCAACCGATACTGCGAGGCAAAGGGGCAATCCCGCGCGACCGGGGTTGCCCCTTTTCGCGGCCGGCCTGATGCCAGCCGGGTCTTGACGCGACGGCCGATTTATGCGATAAAAGAGGTGCGGTAAAGTGCACCAAACGTGGCGATTTAAGGCGACTTGCTCCACGTTAAAAACTGCTAAAAGGCCGGATGCGGTCCCAGAAGAAATTGGCCCTCCGAGCACTTTGGCGGAGGGTATTTTGTTTTAGGCTAGTCCCTCCGCAAAATCGCCGAGAAAAATCGAGCGTATCTCTCCCCGGGAGCCGGGACGGCCGCGATTGGCCGGAACCAGCGTTTCCCCTTCCGAGGACGGGTCCAAGGCGACCCGGCAAGGCTCGATCCGGAGGGCGGTATGGCCGAACGGTGCGAATTGCGGTGTCGTGAGTGCGGCAAGAGCTGGGGCAACCAGGCTCGGTCGTTCTGCGACGATTGTCTTTCTCCGCTGGAAATCACCTACGATTACGAAGCTGTCGGAAAAAATCTGAGCCGCGCCTCGATTGAGGCAGGGCCGAACAGCATTTGGCGCTATCGCGCGCTGCTGCCCGTCGACGAAGTCGAAGCGGCATCGCTGCCGGTGGGCTTTACGCCGCTGGTGCCCGCGAAGGGCTTGGGGCAGCGCTGGGGCGCGCGGCATGTTTACGTGAAGAACGACGCGGTGTGTTTCCCGACGCTCTCATTCAAAGATCGTGTGGTAGCCGTGGCGCTGAGCGCGGCGCGGCAATTTGGATTTGACGTCGTGAGCTGCTCTTCTACCGGCAATCTGGCCAACGCCGTGGCAGCGCAAGCCGCGCGGCGCGGCTTCGAGGCCTGGATATTCGTGCCCGCCGATATCGAGCAGGCGAAAATCCTGGGCACGCAGATTTACGGCGCGCATTTGGTACGCGTCGCGGGCAACTACGACCAAGTGAATCGCCTGTGCACTCAAATTGCGGAGCAGCATCGCTGGGGATTCGTGAACGTCAATCTTCGCCCGTACTACGCCGAAGGCTCGAAGACGGTGGGTTTTGAAATAGCCGAGCAATTGGGCTGGAGGCTGCCCGACAACGTCGTGGTGCCGATGGCCGGCGGCGCGTTGATCACCAAGATTCGCAAAGCCTTCGACGAGTTCATCAAACTCGGCCTGGTGGAAGCGAAGCCGGTCCGATTTTTCGGCGCGCAAGCCACGGGCTGCTCGCCGATCACCACGGCGATCAAAGATAAGCAGGAGCGATTCACGCCGCAGAAACCCGCCACGATCGCGCGCTCCATCGCCATCGGCAATCCAGCCGACGGCTTCTACGCGATTCGCACGATTCGCGATAGCGGCGGCTGGGCGGAGGACGTGCCGGATTCCGAGCTGGTTGGCGGAATCCAAACGCTGGCTGAAACCGAAGGCATCTTCACGGAGACCGCCGGCGGCGTGACCACAGCCGTGACGCAGAAGCTGCTGGCGCAGGGGCGCATTCTCCCCGAAGAAACCACCGTGCTGTGCATCACGGGCAACGGACTGAAAACCACCGATGCGTTGGCCGGGCGCTTGGAAACGATCGAGGCTATTGCGCCGCGCCTCGAAGCGTTTGAGGCATACTCGGAGCGCGCACTCAACGCCACCGTCAGCGTCGCGCGTGCGGCGGGAGTGGCGCAGTGAGCGTCTCCGTCGAAATCCCCACTGCGCTGCGGCGCTTCACCGACGGCGTGGCCAAGCTGGATTGCACCGCAACTACGCTCAACGAGCTGTTCACCGAACTCGAAGGCCGCTTTCCGGGCATGGCTCGCCATTTGCGCGACGCGTCCGGACAAATTCGTCCGTTCTTGAATATCTACGTGAACGACGAAGATATTCGCTTCCTCGGCGGCGAAGCCTACAAATTCCAGCAAGGCGACAAAGTCCTGTTAGTTCCATCCATCGCCGGCGGTTGCGCCTAGCTACCGGCTCCCGCTGCGACGGCGCGGCTTCTGTTGGTCGCCTGAAGAACTCTTTCCATCTCTGCGCGTTCGTGGTCGTCCACGGCGCCTTCGCCGCTTTGATCCGAGGTCCGCGGGCGATCTTCCGAGCCATCGAACGAATCCTGCGCCAGTTGCCGCAATTCCCTTTCGGCGGTCAGCCAATCGGCAAGGTCATCGCCATCTTGGCCGCCGCGCTCCAGATAGATTTCGTAAGCCTTCTGCTCGATCTGCTCTCTTGTTGGGATACTTGCAAAGATTTCAGACATGCCCGACCTCCGCGTTCGCAAGTTCCGCCCGGACTCCCGGGCGGTCGGTGGATTTCACCACCCGCGGCTGAATGCCGCTGTATATCGGATACTTGATGAACGTCACGCAGTTGATGAACGCGGAGTGAAAAAACGGGTTCGAGAAGCCCCGCTTAAGCTGGTTTGCTGCCGCCGAGGAGCGCCAATTCGCGCCACTTCCAGTGGCAGTCTACATCCGCGAAGCCGATTTCGCGCAGCCACGCGAGCTGAGTTTCAAGCGCGAGCAGCTTATTCGAGGGACCTTCTTCGTCGCAGGAAATCGCGCGCAGGAATTCGGCGTGCAGGTGTGGGGTCGACGATGCCACGTGCTCGAGATTGCAGAAGACGCCGCGCGGAGCCAGCGCCGCGAAAATCTCCGCGTACAGCGCGCGTTTCCGCGCGTGCGTCACGTGATGAATCGCGAAGCTGGAGATCACGGCGTCAAACTGCCCGAGCAACGGCAGCGGATCGTCAAGATTGTGGGCGACGATCGTGACGCCGCTGTCGCCGGCAAACAGCTTGCGCAGCGCAACGAGCATCGTGGGCGAAAAATCGAGTCCCACGAACTGAGCGTGTGGCCGCGCCGCCTTCACCAGCGCCAGCAGCCTGCCGCCGCCGCTGCCCAAATCGAGGATGCGCTTGGCATCGGGAGGTATGAACTCGAGCAGCGTGGATTCGCCCTCGACGCGGTGCGGAATCGAATCCGCGCGCCGCAGATAATCCAACGCGTGCTCGGCGGAGTCCCACAGATTGACGTCGGTCGGTGTAGGCATCTAAATGCTCCCGAAACCGATTAGGCCCTACGCGATCCCACAAGTCCAATTCAAAATTGTTCCTCGGAATATAAGCGCGCGTTATGCGGGCGCATTCGCCACCAGCGTCCCGCCCGCCGGGCACGGACGCCAAATCTGATATCATATTGGGGTACCGCGAGACGAAAATGCTGATTCCGCCTGTCATTCCGAAGAAAACGCACGGCGTGCGCGTCGGCCACGTGATGGTCGGCGGAGGCGCGCCGGTGGTCGTGCAGTCGATGACCAACACCGACACGGCTGACCCCGCCTCGACGGCGAAGCAATGTATCGAGCTTTCTGAGGCAGGCTCCGAACTTGTGCGCGTCACCGTGAATGTGCCCGAAGCGGCCGCGGCGGTGCCCGAAATCAAGCAGCGCATGCTGGATGCCGGCGCACTGGCTCCGCTGATCGGCGATTTCCATTACAACGGCCACATCCTGCTGACCAAAGATCCGGCCTGCGCCGCGGCGCTCGATAAATATCGCATCAATCCCGGCAACGTCGGCGCGGGCGCGCGCCGCGACGAGCAGTTTTCCACCATCTGCTACATCGCGCGCGATCACGGCAAACCCGTGCGCATCGGCGTAAACGGCGGCTCGCTGAATCAGGAACTGGTGATGCGCAAGATGCAGGAAAACACCGATCAGGACCTCGGCAAATCCTCCGACGACATCCTGAACGAGTGCATGGTGCTCTCGGCTCTCGAATCCACCGAACTGGCTCTGGAATGCGGCCTGCGCCCGGACCAAATCATCATCTCGTGCAAAGTCTCCAAACCGCAATTCCTGATCCGCGTCTATCGCAATCTCGCGCGGCGCACCGATCAGCCGCTGCATCTTGGCCTGACCGAAGCCGGCATGGGTATGAAGGGCGCGATCTGGTCGGCCACGGCCATGGGCATCCTGCTGAACGAAGGCATCGGCGACACGATTCGCATTTCGCTGACGCCCGCGCCTGGCGGCGATCGCCGCGAAGAGGTCTACGCCTCTTGCGAATTATTGCAAGCCCTCGGCCTGCGCAGCTTTTCGCCCAGCGTGACGGCCTGCCCCGGCTGCGGCCGCACCACTAGCACCACGTTTCAGGAGCTGGCCGAGCACGTCCAGGAATATATTCGCGACACCATGCCCGAATGGAAGCAGAAATACGAAGGCGTGGAGACAATGACGATGGCCGTGATGGGCTGCATCGTGAATGGCCCGGGCGAATCGAAAGCCGCGAATATCGGCATCAGTTTGCCTGGCACCGGCGAAGCCCCGCGCTGCCCCGTCTATATCGACGGCGTGAAAGTCGTCACGCTCGAGGGCAATTACGCGGAACTGGCCGCGGCGTTTGAGAAGCTGGTGGACGACTACGTGGCCACGAAGTATCCACCGAAAGCGCCGGTTACCGCGCGCGTTTCTTCTTAGGCCGACATCGATGAAAATCTCACGCGATGACGTTCTGAAGGTTGCCGCGCTGGCGTATCTGGAACTCACCGACGCCGAAGTGGAAACCTACCGCCGGCAACTCGATTCGATCCTTACCTACGTCGATAAGCTCAACGAGCTGGATACTTCGCAGATCGAGCCTATGGCCCAGACGCTCGATGCCGCCGCTGGCCAAGGCACGCCGCTGCGCGACGACGTTGTGATCCCCTGCGATATCAAGGACCAAGCCTTGGCCGCCGCGCCTGACCCGGCGCCGCCGTACTTCCGCGTGCCGAAAGTGATTGACCGCTGATGGCCGCCGCAACCAATTGGACCATCCCATCCGTCACGCAAGCGCTGACGGCCAAGAAAATCTCCGCCCGCGAGCTGACGCGCGAATTTTACGATCGCATCGAACGCCGCAATCCGGAGCTGAACGCTTTCCTCGCTCTCTGCCCCGAGCGCGCTTACGCCCAAGCCGATCGCGTGGATGCCATGATCGCCTCCGGCGCGGCGCTGCCGCCGCTGGCCGGTGTGCCGGTGGCAATCAAAGATGTCCTGGCGATGCGCGGCGTGCCCACCACTTGCGGTTCGCGCATCCTGGAAGGCTATCGCCCGCCGTACGACGCAACCGCCGTCGAGCGGCTGGAGACGACCGGCGCGATCCTGCTGGGTAAAACGAACTGCGACGAATTCGCCATGGGCAGCTCCAACGAAAATTCCGCCTACGGCCCCGTGCACAATCCCGTAGCGTTGGACCGCGTGCCCGGCGGATCGAGCGGCGGTTCGGCCGCGGCAGTGGCCGCCGGATTGGCCGTCGCGGCGCTCGGCACGGATACAGGCGGCTCGGTTCGTCAGCCTGGCTCCTTCTGCGGCATTCCCGCGCTGCTGCCTAGCTACGGTCGCATTTCGCGATACGGATTGATCGCGTTCGCTTCGTCGCTGGACCGCGTGGCGCCGTTCGCTCGCAACGTGCGCGATATCGCCGCCATGCTCGATGTGCTGGCCGGCCGCGACGCCCGTGATTCCACTTCAGCCGCTGCCCCGCCGCCGCAAAGCTTAGCCGCGCTCGATCGCCCCTTCCGCGGGCTGCGTATTGGCATTCCGGCGGAATGCTTCCCCGCGGGAATGAACGCCGCGGTGCGGGAAAAAGTGGAAGCGGGAATCTCGCAACTGGAACGTCTGGGCTGCACGCGCGTGCCGGTCCGCCTGCCGCACTCGGATCACGCCATCGCCGCGTACTACATCATCGCCACGGCCGAAGCCAGTTCCAATCTTGCGCGCTACGACGGCGTGCGTTACGGCTTGCGCGTGCCCGGCGCGACGCTCGTGGAGATGTATCAGAAAACGCGCGGCCGCGGATTCGGCGCCGAAGTGAAGCGGCGCATCGTGCTCGGCACCTACGTGCTCTCGTCCGGCTACTACGACGCGTATTATTTGAAAGCGCAGAAGGTGCGCACGCTGATCGCGCGCGATTTTGCCGAGGCATTCGCGCAGGCCGATTTGATCGTCACGCCGACTTCGCCCGTGCCGGCGTTCAAATTGGGCGAGCGCGCGGACGATCCGCTCTCCATGTATCTGGCTGATATTTATACGGTTACGGGATCGCTCGCGGGCATCACAGGCATCTCCGTGCCCTGCGGAGAAACCACCGACGGCCTGCCCATCGGCATGCAGATTTACGCGCCGGCCTTCACCGAAGATCGCTTGCTGCAGGCGGCGCACGCCTTCGAGCAAGCTCGCGCGGCATCGCGAACGAATTGATGTGAACGATTTCTGCGCGCGCGCGTGCCGCGATCGCGATGATTTCGTCCGCGCTTCACTTCAAGAAAGTGTAGTTTTGATGTGAAAATGTATAAATTCTTCCCATTCCGGAGCATTTTTCTGCGCAGTGAATCTCATTCATTCAAAATTAATCGTTCCGGCGTTCGCGTAATTCCCGCATAAATCCCGCGTTTCTTGCGATTTTTCGCCGGCCTGGCACATGTGCAGTACTGGAAAAATGGAACGGAAGCTCTATTGCTCTAGATTCCGTGTGTCGCGTAGCATGGATTCAGCATCCAAGGAAGTGACAAGGCGCTGGACGCGAGGAAATATGAGCGTCGTCGTAAAATCGAGCCAGAAGGTTTTCACCGCGGAGGAGATCTCCAGCCTCACGGGAATTTGCCTTGAGCATCTGCGCGCCGCGGCTCGCAGCAAGCACCTCGGCTTCATTCAAGGGGCTGCTCAAGCCGCCGGAGAGCACGTGGAAGCCGCAGGGAAACAAGTGGAAGCCGCCGGCAAGCAGATCGAAGATTGGCTGTTCACGAATTCAGACCTGTTGGTGCTGACCGTCCTTCAGCCGCGCTGCCAGCACTAAAGCGGCGGATTCTCGCAGCATTACCCCTCGGAATTCCCAAGCTTGCGAAGAAGTGTGTTTGCCCGTGGATGGAAGCTCGCGGCGCAGGGCCGGCGCGGTGCAGCCAAGCTACGGCATCGGCGGCATCGGCGTCTTGCCCGTGATCTCGTTGTACGCGCGCGCAATCGCCAGCGGATTCCCCGCGGCGAAGCCGGGGATGCTGGAGTGGCGGCTCAGGTCGATCGTCTGCACAGCCTGATCGAGCGTTTCGCCCTTGGCAACGGCCGCGCGCGTCGCCGCAACCAGGTCGCGCATGTAAGAGAGCAGCAACTGGATTTGCTGGTGGCTGTCCTCCACCTCGCCGTGGCCGGGGATGGCGTGGTCCCAATCGAGCTTATCGATCGATTCTAGAGTCGAGACCAGTTCCACCGGGTAGGAGTCCTTCATGTTCGGAAAGTTGAACGTGAGCAGGTCGCCCGTGATCACGATCTTCTCTTTCGGCAGATACACCACAGTGTCGCCGCGCGTGTGGCCCAATCCGAAATGGTAAAGGCAAATGTCGCGATCCGGCGTGTGCAAGATCAGCGTGCGATCGTACGTCAATGTGGGCAGCGTCAGATGAATCTGGGGAATCTCGGCTAGGTAGCCCTTCTGCAAGTCGAGTTGATGCTGGATTCGCGCGCGGGCATCGTCTGTCAGCGACGCGCCCTGCGCGTCTTTACCGTCGGCCAGAGTTTTCTCAAGTTGGGCGATGGCGGTGGGCAGATCGGTCGTGAGCGATTGCTGCAGCAGGTCGGCGTCCTTCGTGCGCATGTCCTCGGGAACGGTTTCCTGCGCGATGATCTCAACATCGGGACCGAACGCCTCAACATACGCCTGATTGCCCTGCGAATGGTCGCGATGATAGTGGGTGTTCACGACGTAATGCACCGGCTTCGGCGTCACCTGGCGAATATCGGCGATGAAATCGCGCGCCCAACTGGGGCGTTCCTGCGTGTCGACCACCAGGACGTTGTCGCGATTCACGATGAACGCGCCGTTGCCAAATACGCCGTTTAGGCCGATCCCGGCGTAAACGCCGTCAGTCACTTTGACGATCTCGAAGGACTGCGATGCGGCCGAGACCTGCGCCGGGGCCTGCGCGTGCGCCGCCACGCCGAAAATCGCTGCCAGCAAAGGAACCCAACGAAGAATTCGCATTGTCACCCCTCCGGCCCGCGCGTGCCGCCCTCGGCCGCGCTGGGCGCAAACTTGCCGGCACCGGCGTGCGAATCTAGCACGCGCGCAGGCGCTCCGCCAACCGCCAACGCATCGGGCGAAGCGCGCGAAGAAATCTCTAGGATTGCGTCTTGAGTGTGTAAGAACTGAGGACGCGCACGTAGTTGGCGCGTTCAAACGCCATCGGGTTCGGAACGTTTCGCTGGCTCATGCTGCCGCACATCTGCTGGATGGATTCGTATTCGTGCTCTTCCATCCACACGGCGAGGTCTTCCAGGACGAAATCAAGATGTTCGATGCCGTTCTGCAGCAGCGCCGACGTCATCATTGCCACGCGCGCTCCGGCCATCATGGACTTCAGCACATCCTGCGCGCTGTGCACGCCGCCGGTGATGGCCAGATCCGCTTTCACGTGGCCGTACACAATCGCCACCCAGTGCAGCCGCAGCAGCAATTCAGTGGGACGGCTCAGCGTGAGGCTGGGAACCACTTCAAGCTGTTCGGTATCGAAATCCGGCTGATAGAAACGGTTGAAGAAAACCAGGCCATTCGCGCCCGCGGCGTCAAGTTGCGTGGCTACATTGGCGATGGCGCTGAAAAAATGCGAAAGCTTCACGGCCACGGGAATATGGATGTTTTTCTTCACCGCGCGCACTAAATCGCAATAGCCGCGCTCGACTTCAGCCGCCGTCTTCGCGGGATCTGTGACCAGCGAATAGATGTTCAACTCGATGGCGTCCGCGCCGGCTTGCTCGATTTCGCGCGCATAGCGGATCCACCCGCCTTCGGAGGAGCCGTTCAAGCTGCCAATGATCGGGACGGAGACGCTGGCCTTGGCCTTGCGGATCAAGTCCAAATAGCCGTCGGGACCCAGGTTGTAATCGCGCAGATCGGGGAGAAACGAAATCGACTCCGGGAATTCGTTCGTGCCGCGCGAAAGATCGGAATCGAGCGACTGGCTTTCCAGTTGTAATTGCTCCTCAAACAACGAAGGCAGCACCACGGCGCCGATGCGGTGGTCTTCCAGGCGCCGAATGTTATCGAGCGATTCGCAGATCGGCGAGGCCGACGCGACGATGGGATTCTTCAGTATTAGGCCCAGATATTTCGTTGTGAGGTCCATCATTCGCCGTCCTCGCCCTTTACGGGCGCGCCGGCATCCTCTTCCGGCGCCACGGGCTCTTCCACGAGCGGATGCTCGCGCCCGGGCATCGCCGCGCGATTCTTGTACACAAACCACTGGCGATCCACGTCGTCCTGGGCCTGCCGCAAAAGCTTGGCCGCCACGTCCGGCTTGCTGCGGGCCAGGATCGTGTAGCGCGCCTCTTCATACGCGAATTTCTTCAGCGGAATGGTCGGATCCTTGGAATCGAGCTGGAAGGGATTCTTGCCTTCCAAGCGCAACGCCGGGTTGTAACGCAGCAGCGGCCAGTAACCTGAGAGCACCGCATTCTTCTGCTGCGCCAAGCCGTGGACCATGTCGTATCCGTGCGCGATGCAATGGCTGTAGGCGATGATCAGCGACGGCCCCGGGTACGCCTCCGCTTCCTGAAATGCTTTGACCGTTTGCATATCGCTGCCGCCCATGGCGACGCGCGCCACGTAAACGTAACCATAGGCAATGGCCTCCGATGCGAGGTCCTTCTTGGCCGTGAGTTTTCCGCCCGCCGCGAATTTGGCCACGGCCGCGCGCGGCGTGGATTTGGACATCTGCCCGCCGGTGTTTGAGTAGACTTCCGTGTCCAGGACGAGGATGTTGACGTTCGCTCCGGTGCCGAGCACGTGGTCCAGGCCGCCGAATCCGATGTCGTAGGCCCAACCGTCGCCGCCGAGCAGCCAGACGCTCTTGCGCACCAGCGAATCGGCGACGGCCAACAAATCGCGCGCGTCTCGAGAATCCACGCCCGCGATCTTTTGCTTCAACGCCGCGACGCGTTCTCGCTGCGCGTTGATTCCCGGCTCCTTGGATTGATCCGCGGCCAATAGTTCGGCGATCAGTTGATCGCCGATGTTGCTCGCCAGCCGCGGCAGCAGCTCTTTGGCATATTCCTCGCGCTTATCCGCCGCGAGGCGCATGCCCAAGCCAAACTCGGCATTGTCCTCGAAAAGCGAATTGGACCACGCCGGGCCGCGTCCCGCGGCATTCTGCGTGTACGGAGTCGTCGGCAAATTGCCGCCGTATATGGATGAGCAGCCGGTAGCGTTGGCGATCAGCAGCCGGTCGCCAAACAATTGCGTAAGCAGCTTGATGTAAGGCGTCTCGCCGCAGCCGGGGCACGCGCCCGAAAACTCGAAGAGCGGCTCGAGCAACTGAACGTCCTTCACCTGCCCAAACGAGAGACGATCACGGTTGAACTCCGGCAGCTTCAAGAAGAAATCCCAATTCTTGGCTTCCGGTTCGCGCAGCGGAGCCTGGAACGCCATGTTGATGGCCTTGTGCTTGGCTTCGCTCTTGCTCTTGACCGGGCAAATCTCGACGCACAGGCCGCAACCGGTGCAATCCTCGGGCGCCACTTGCAGCGTGTACTTGAGCGTTTCCAGCTCGCGCCATCGCGGCTTGGCGGTCTTGAACGTGGCCGGAGCGCCGGCGAGCGCCGCGCTGTCGTAAACCTTCGCGCGAATCACGGCGTGCGGGCAAACCAGCACGCACTTGCCGCACTGAATGCAAATTTCCTCGTCCCAAACGGGAATATCCTGCGCGATGTTGCGCTTTTCCCATTTGGCTGTGGCGGTGGGGAACGTTCCGTCGGGAGGAAACGCGCTGACGGGAATCGAATCGCCTGTTCCCGCGATGATCGAGCCCAGAACCTCGCGCACAAACTTGGGCGCCTCCGCCGAAACCGGCAGCAGCACTTCAAACGTACTGGTCACCTTCTGCGGCACAGTCACTTCGTGCAAATTCGCCAGCGATGTATCCACGGCGTTGAAATTCTTCTGCACGACGGCCTCGCCGCGCTTTCCGTATGTTTTCTTGATCGCGTCCTTGATGGCCGTTATGGCTTCCTCGCGCGGCAGCACGCCGCTGACGGCGAAGAAGCAGGTCTGCATAATCGTGTTGATGCGGCTGCCCATCCCCGCATCGCGCGCCACTTTGTAACCATCGATCACGTAGAAGCGCAGCTTTTTATCGATGATGTTCTGCTGCACCTTGCGCGGCAAATGATTCCACACTTCGCCGGGCTCGAAGGGCGCGTTCAGCAGAAACGTGGCGCCGGTCTCCGCGCCCGCCAGCACGTCGATGCGATCCAGGAACTGGAACTGGTGGCAGGCCACGAAGCTGGCCTTGCTGATCAAATAAGTGGAGCGGATCGGCTCCGGCCCAAACCGCAGATGCGACACCGTCACCGACCCGGACTTCTTCGAGTCGTACACGAAATAGCCCTGCGTGTAATTCGAGGTGCCCTCGCCGATGATCTTGATCGAATTCTTGTTCGCGCCGACCGTGCCATCGGAACCCAAACCATAAAAGAGCGCGCGAACCGTGCTCGGCTTTTCCGTCGAGAAATCCGGGTCATAATCCAGGCTGGTGTGCGTGACGTCGTCGCGGATGCCCACGGTGAAATGATTCCTCGGCGCTTTATCCTTCAAATTATCCAAGACCGCCTTCACCATCGACGGCGTGAATTCCTTGGACGAAAGTCCGTAGCGTCCGCCAACCACCTGCATCGGCTGCCGCCCCGCCTTGGCTTCGGCGGAAAGTTCGCTGAGCGCCATCACGATTTCGGCGTGCATCGGCTCGGCCACCGCGCCCGGTTCCTTGGTGCGATCCAGCACAGCCAGCGAGCGCACCGTTTTCGGCAGCGCCGCCAAAAATGTTTCGGAGGCAAACGGCCGGAACAGGCGCACTTTCAGCACGCCGACCTTTTCTCCGTGCTTCGTCAGATATTCCACGGCCTCTTCGGCCGCGCCCGCTCCGGAGCCCATCAGCACCACAACGCGCTCCGCATCCGGCGCGCCAATGTAATCGAACAAGTGGTAGCTGCGGCCGCTGACGCGCGCGAAGCGGTCCATCGTGTTCTGTACGATCGTGGGGCACGCGCGATAAAACGGATTGATGGCCTCGCGCGCCTGGAAAAAATGGTCCGGGTTCTGCGCGGTGCCGCGCAGCATGGGACGATCCGGGCTCAGCGCGCGCTCGCGATGCTGCTGCACCAACTTTTCATCGATCATGGCGCGCAAATCGTCGTCGCTCAACGGAACGATCTTGTTCACTTCGTGCGAGGTCCGGAAGCCGTCAAAGAAATGCAGAAATGGAATGCGCGCCTCCAGCGAGGCCGCTTGCGCGATACAGGCAAAATCGTGCGCTTCCTGCACCGAATCGGAAGATAGCAGCGCCCAGCCGGTGGCGCGCGCGGCCATCACGTCACTGTGATCGCCGAAAATCGAAAGAGCGTGCGTGGCTATGGTGCGCGCGGCCACTTGAATCACGGCCGCAGTAAGCTCCCCAGCGATCTTGAACATATTGGGGATCATCAGCAGCAGGCCCTGCGAAGACGTGAACGTGGTACCCAGCGCGCCGGCTTGCAATGCGCCGTGCAACGCACCCGCGGCGCCACCCTCACTTTGCATTTCAGTGACGGTGGGCACGGTACCGAAAATGTTCTTCTTCCCTTCCGACGACCATTGGTCCGCCCATTCGCCCATGGGCGAAGATGGCGTGATCGGATAGATGGCGATGACTTCGTTCAGGCGGAAAGCTACGGAAGCGGCGGCTTCATTGCCGTCCAAAATCTTTATATTTTTGTCCATTTACGGGCCCCGGATCTCCAAACATGGAGAAAGACTGCGCTAGGTTGTGTCAGGCGATTGCCCGGCAGGTACAGCTTCAACTTAATCTTGAGAGCAGTAGGCCCCTCGTGTCAAGCTCAGTCGCCCGCGGCACGTTCGCATAGTAATCGCGCCGGGTTCGCGCGCCGCGGCGAACGCCAACAGCAATTCCACCGCGCCCAACGCGGCGCGAACTGCGCGCATCGAAGCAAATGACGGCCGCCCAGTGGCGATCTGTTGAGGATTGACAAGTCCGCATGAGAATTAATACGCATCTTTGGGCAACGAGGCACGTTCCGCGCATAGGCCACATCGTCCGCACCGGCGGCGGTGCGCGGCGGATCGCGTTGTCGCTCGCGCTGGCGATGTGCCTCGGCGCCGCCGGCGCAGCGCGCTCGCAAACGCCGGACGCGCCGGAATCCTCCAATCCGCCCGCACCGCCGCCGAGCGACATACAAGTGACCGTCCCCGTTCCCTTGCCCCAAGGCAAGAAACTAATCATGAAGGACGGAACATTTCAGATCGCGCGCGAATACTCCGTGGAAGGCGACCGAGTGCGCTATTACAGTGTCGAGCGATCCGATTGGGAAGAGATTCCATCGAGCTTGGTGGATTGGGACGCGACGAAAAAGGAAGAGGCCGAACAGAAGCGCAAAGAAGAGGAGCAGGCGGAAAAGAATCGTCAGCGAGTGCTGCAAGAAGAGACCGAAGGCGTTGCGGACGTTGACGCAAGCCTCGAAGTGCATCCCGGCCTGATCCTTCCGGACGGCCCCGGCATGTTTGTGCTGGCCAGCCGGCAATTTGTGGCGCTAAAGCAGGATCAGGCCATCTCAAAAATCGCCGTCGGACGCGAAGTGGAAAAAACTCTCTCCGGCGTGCCGACGATTCCTTCCAAGCATCGAATCGAACTGCCCGGCAAGCGCTCCGCATTGCGATTCGGCACCGGAGATCTGGAATTTTTCATGCGTACGGCCGATCAGCGCGAGCCGCGCATGACATTGGTGCGCGCCCACGCGAAAGGTGACGCGCGTCTGGTCGATACGGAAAGCTCGTCGGTGATCATGGACACGACAAATAAAGCCGACAACGTTTCGACTCTGCTGTGGGAGATCGCCCCAGGCGTCTATCGCTTCACGATCGACCAGGATTTGCCGCCTGGTGAATATGCGTTCGTCGAGACGACCATCGACGGGATCGACCTGAACGTCTGGGATTTCGGCGTGGATGCTACTAAAACGGACACGCACGCGGCCGATGCGCCCGACGCGCCGGAAAAGCCTTAGAGAACAACTCGGATGGAATTAATTGACGCGAGCAGTGGCCGGCAGCTTCGCGCCGTGGGCTTCGAGTTCCGTCCCTAGCAGCGCCACCAAATCCGAAACGCGGAACGGCTTCTGGATCAGCCGCCCGTGATTGTTGTCAAGCCCTTGCATAGTGGAATCGTCCACTAAACCGCCGGTCATATAAAGGAACACGGGCGAATGCCCCGTGCTGGCGCGGGCCACTTCCATCAGTCCGCTTTGCATTTCCTGAGGCGAGAGCGCGCCCGGCGTATCGCGAAGATGCAGATCGCAGAGCACCACGTCGTACGCTTGCTGCCGCAACCGATCGAGCGCCTCCTCGGCCGTGGCAACCGTGTGTACCACCATGCCGCGCGCCGCCAATCCATCCTGAACCAAGTCGCGAATTCCCTCTTCGTCATCGACGACGAGCACGCTGCGGCCTTCGAGCGCCGATGGCGGCGCCTTCGCAACCTGCGGCCCCGCTGAATCCCGATCGTACACAACCTGCCACTGCCGGCTGACGGGCAAGGAGATGACGAACCGCGATCCGCCGCCGGGCAACGATTCAGCCGTGATATTTCCGTTGTGCTCGCGAACGATCGCCATTGAGATGCTGAGTCCGAGCCCCGTGCCGCGGCCAGGCCGCTTGGTGGTGAAGAACGGATCGAATATCTTCGGCAGAATTTCGCGCGAAATACCCACGCCGTCATCCTGAAACACGATGCGCACGTTTTCGCCGGCCGGCTCCAGGCGCACCCGCAGCGTCCCGCGCTCGCGCACCTCCAGAATCGCCTGCTCGGCATTGGTGATCAGGTTCAGGAACACCTGCATCAGCTGATTCGCATCGCCCATCACCAGAGGCAGATCGGGCCGCGGCTGGAAATCCAACTCGATATTGTTCACGCGCAACGAATACTCATGAAGCTGCAACGTGCGCTGTAATGCATCGTTCAATTGCAGCGGAATCTTGCGCGGCGAAGGCGGCCGCGAGAACGTCAGCAAACTCTGCACGATGTGCGCGGCGCGGCGCGCTTGGCTGTGCGCCAAATCGAGCTGGCGCTTCATGGCGGGTTCCTGGACGCCTTCTTTAACCAGTTCGGTGACGCCAAGGATCGCCGTCAGCGGATTATTCAGCTCGTGGGCCACGCCGGCGATCATCTGCCCCATCGCCGCCAGGCGCTCTGACTGCACCAATTGCTGCTCGACGCGCCGTTGATCCGTGATGTCGCGCGCGGAAGCGATCACGCCCTCGATCCGGCCCTCCGAATCCATCACCGGCCGCACCGTAGTGCGCATCAGGCGCCAATCGCCATTCTTGTGGCGCGCGCGGTATTCGATTGTGTTTTGGGTGCCGAGCCCGCTGAGCACTTCGCGGAACATCGCCAGCATCGCGGGGCGGTCCTCCGGATCGGAGCGCTCTCCGAATCGCGAGCCGATCAACTCCTCCGGATCGTATCCCAGGATCTCTTTGATGCTCGGGCAGGCGAACGTGTACAGCAAGTCGCGATCGAGGACGAAAACCAAATCCGGCAGGCTATCCATCAGGCGGCGCGCAAACTCGCGCTCGCGGCGGAGCCGGCGTTCCATTTCCTTGTGCTCCGTCAAATCCACCACGGTGCCGTGGGATCGCACAACGTTCCCTTCGGGATCGCGAATCACGGAAACCGAATGCAGGCCGGCTACTTCCTCGCCGTGCTTGGCGCGGAGCGCAAGCTGGCGCCCGCGAATCAAGCCTTCCCGCGCGAGCACCGCCTGGTCCGCGGCGCATTCGGCGGGATCGCTGTAAAGTTCGCGCACCGGCAGGCCGATCATTTCTTCCTTGCTGCGATAGCCCAGCAGACGCACCAGAGCGGGGTTAGCGTCGGACAATCGGCCGTCGGGCGTGGCGAGATATACGCCCTCTTGCAGCGTCTCAAACAGTTCGGTGAAACGCGTTTCGCTTTCGCGGTCGGCGGTGACGTCTCGCGCCAGGGCGCTGACGCCGCAAACTTCGCCTTCGTGCACGATCGCGTGGAAGACGCACTCGAAATACCGCGGAGCCGATTCCTTCTTCAATTTAACGTGAAGAACGCCGCTCCAGTGCCGGCGTTCGATAAGCTGCGGCAGCGCTTTTTTGGCAGCGGCTAATCCGCCGCCATCCGGCAGATCCACGAAATCTTCCAGCCGCTTTCCGACCAGCGAGGAAAATGGCTGATCGAGCAAATTCGAGAAGCTGCGATTGGCGGCCAGAATCTCTCCGCCCAGCGAAATCGAGAAAAGGTGATCTTCAAACGTGTCGATCAGGTCGCGATAGCCCTGCTGCGAACGGGAAATCAGCGAAAATAGTTGATCGATCTGCCGCCCATCGGCGCCGGCGGCGATCGAGCGCTGCTCGATGCCACGCACCAGTCCGCGCAGCTCTGAAATTTCCCTGGATTTCATCCACATGTACACGCCGAACAACGCGACCAGGACCACAAGGCCAATGGGAAGCGCTTCCAGGTTGTAGGGAAGGTCTCTCAGCCAGCCACGGGAGACTACCGCCAGCGCCACGGTCAGCGCGGCCAAAACCAGCAGGGCCAAGCGCCAAAGGTGCCGCTCGCGCCGCGCCAGCAATTCAAAGTGAGCAGGCAAAGCTGTTGGAGTTCCGCCGTCGGCGGGTCGTTCCGAGTCGGCTGCCTGCACCGCCAAGTCCGCTACGCTCATGAAAACCCCACGTTGATCTGGTGACAGCCTGGACGGCGCCGCCTCCGACAGTGGCAGGTGCATCCAGCATAGGGTGCGGAAAGCGGCGTAAACAATAGAAAATGGGCAGCGCTTGACTCAAGAAGTAACACTGCGGGCTGAAGCAACGTGGGGAACTGTCCAGGTTGCAAGAAAAAAAGGGGCGCCCGGCACATCGCCAGACGCCCCTTAAGTATTGTATTTAGAGTAAGTTAGCCTTCGTCAGCGATGACGTCGGCGTCCTTCCGCAGGAAGTCCAAAGCGGCGGCTTCCTCCGGCGATAGGTCCGCAGGCGGCATCACAGCTTCCACCGGCGCCGGCGGGGGAACCTCTGTGAGGAGCTCGATATTGCGGTAGCGCTCCAAGCCGGTTCCCGCCGGGATCAGGCGGCCCATGATGACGTTTTCCTTCAGGCCGCGCAGGTAGTCCACCTTGCCGGCAACTGCGGCTTCGGTAAGCACGCGGGTGGTTTCTTGGAAGCTCGCGGCCGAAATGAACGAATCGGTCGAAAGCGAGGCCTTGGTGATGCCCAGCAGCAGCGGGCGGCCCGTCGCCGGGCGGAAACCATCGCTGACGATGCGATCGTTTTCCTCGCGGAAGCGGAACTTATCCACCTGTTCGTCGAGCAGGAAGGCTGTGTCGCCGACGTCCTCAACCTTCACCCAGCGCATCATCTGGCGGACGATCACCTCAATGTGCTTATCGTTGATGTTGACGCCCTGCAACCGGTAGACCTCCTGGATCGAATTCACCAGGTAGGCCTGCGTGTACTTTTCGCCGAGCACGGCGAGTAAGTCGTGGGGATTGAGCGGGCCGTCGATCAAAGGCTCGCCGGCGCGGACGTGCTCTCCCTCTTGAACGTTGATGTGCACGCCGCGGGCGATGGCGTATTCCTTCTGCGTTTTGCCATCTTCGCTTTCGACGTAAATGCGGCGCAGACCCTTGCTGACCTCACCGTAGCGAACCAAGCCGTCGATTTCGCTGATCACGGCCGGATCGTGCGGCTTGCGCGTCTCAAACAGTTCCACGACGCGCGGCAGACCGCCGGTGATGTCCTTGGTCTTGGTGGTTTCACGCGGAATCTTGGCCAGCACGTCGCCCGGCTGCACTTCGTCTCCATCGGAGACGGTCAAGTGGGCGCGCGATGGCATCAAGTATTTCTTCCGCGTGCGGCCGCCGGGATCGCGCATCAAGATCTGCGGCTGGTGCTTTTCATCTCCGGGCGGCAGCGTGACGACAAGCTGCGCGAGACCGGTGACTTCGTCCACCTGCTCTTCGATCGTGATGCCGGGCGTCAAGTCCTTGAACTGGACCGTGCCGCCGGTTTCCGTGAGGATCGAGAAAGTGTACGGATCCCATTCGGCCAGCGTCTGCCCGATGGTCACCGGTTGGCCTTCTTCGACCTTCAAGCGAGCGCCGTAAACGACGTGGTAGCGCTCCTTTTCGCGGCCCTTTTCATCGAGCACGGCGATCAGGCCGGAGCGGTTCATGGAGATAAGCACGCCGCCGCGGCCGCTGACCACTTTCAGATCGATGAATTTCACGAATCCGTTGTTGCGCGCTTCGAGTTTGGATTGCTCCGTGACGCGCGTGGCCGTGCCGCCGATGTGGAATGTGCGCATCGTCAGCTGCGTGCCCGGTTCGCCGATGGATTGCGCGGCAATCACGCCGACAGCCTCTCCCAGTTCGACCATGCGGCCCGAGGCCAAATTGCGGCCGTAGCAGCGCGCGCACGCGCCGCGGCGCGATTCGCAAGTGAGCACGGAGCGGATCTTCACGCGCTCGATGCCCGCCGACTGAATCGCATTCGCCAGCTCTTCGGTGATTTCCTGGTTGATGTCTACGATTACGTTGCCTTCGTAATCTTTGATCTTATCGAGCGAAACGCGGCCCACAACGCGGTCGCGCAGCGGCTCGACTTCCACACCGGCTTCGACGATGGGCTCGACGTAAATTCCATTGGCCGTGCCGCAATCGATTTCGCCGATGATCACGTCTTGCGCCACGTCCACCAAGCGGCGCGTCAGATAGCCGGAATCGGCCGTCTTCAGCGCCGTATCGGCCAACCCTTTGCGCGCGCCGTGCGTGGAGATGAAATATTGCAGCACGGTCAGACCTTCGCGGAAGTTTGAAGTGATCGGCGTCTCGATGACCTCGCCCGACGGCTTGGCCATCAATCCGCGCATGCCGGAAAGCTGGCGGATTTGCTGTTTTGAACCGCGGGCGCCGGAATCGGCCATCACGTAGATCGGGTTGATTACGCCTTCTTTGTCTTGTTGTTCGAGCGCTTTGAACATCTGCTCGGCGACTTTTTCGGTTACGTCGCTCCAGATGGCGATCACTTTGTTGTAGCGCTCGCCGTTGGTGATCGCGCCATCCAGATACTGCTGCTGGACTTTCACGATCTCGCGTTCGGTAGATTCCACGAGCGGCTGTTTATCGCCCGGGATTAGCATGTCGTCGATGCCGATGGAGATTCCGGAGCGCGTGGCGTAAATGAAGCCCAGCTCCTTCAATTCATCCAGCATTTCGACGGTCTTCTCAATGCCGAATCGCAAATAGCAGTAGTGCACCAATTGCTGCACGCCCTTTTTCTTCAGCAAGCCGTTGATGAAGGGCATCTCCTTCGGCAGGTGATCGTTGAAGATCACGCGGCCGACGGTGGTGTTCGCGAATTGACGCTTCAGCACGACCGGCGTGGTGTGCGGAACATCCTGATCGTCGTACGCGATCGTCAGATCGATCATTTCGCCTTCGTAGCGCAAGCGAATCGGCGTCAGCAATTCCACTTCGCCCGCTTCGAGCGCGAGCACCACTTCTTCCGTCGAACCGAACGCGCGGCCTTCGCCCTTCGCTCCGGGTTTGGCCTTCGTCAGATAATAAATGCCCAGCACCATGTCCTGCGTCGGCACGGCCAAAGGCAAGCCGTTCGCCGGCGAAAGCACGTTGTGCACCGCGAGCATCAGCACGGAGGCTTCCACTTGCGCCTCAGGCGAAAGCGGAATGTGCACGGCCATCTGATCTCCGTCGAAATCGGCGTTGAATGCCGTGCAAACCAGCGGATGGATGCGGATCGCCTTGCCTTCCACCAGGCGCGGCTCAAATGCCTGAATGCCCAAGCGATGCAGCGTCGGCGCGCGGTTCAGCAGAACCGGATGTTCGCGGATCACTTCTTCCAGGATGTCCCAAACGATCGGGTCCTGCTGCTCCACCATTTCCTTGGCTTGCTTGATCGTGGTGCAGTGGCCCTGCGCTTCCAGGCGATGGTAGATGAACGGCTTGAACAGCTCGAGCGCCATCTTCTTCGGCAAACCGCATTCGCGCAGTTTCAATTCCGGGCCCACGACGATCACCGAGCGGCCGGAATAATCCACTCGTTTGCCGAGCAGGTTCTGGCGGAAGCGGCCCTGTTTGCCCTTCAGCGTGTCGGAGAGCGATTTCAGCGGACGATTGTTCGTGCCGCGCAGCACGCGGCCACGGCGGCCGTTATCGAATAGCGCGTCCACGGCCTCCTGCAGCATGCGCTTTTCGTTGCGCACGATCACATCGGGCGCGTGCAGCTCCATCAGTTTTTTCAAGCGGTTATTGCGATTGATCACGCGCCGATACAAATCGTTCAAATCCGACGTGGCGAATCGCCCGCCATCCAGCGGCACCAGCGGACGCAATTCCGGCGGCAGAACCGGCAGCACGTCCAGAATCATCCATTCGGGTTTGTTGCCGCTCTTGCGGAACGCTTCCAGCACTTTCAAGCGCTTCGAATACTTGATGCGCTTTTGCAAGCTCGGATCCAGCTTCATCTTTTCGCGCAGTTGTTCGGAGAGTTTCTCGACATCGACGCCGCGCAGCAATTCCTTGATGGCCTCGGCGCCCATCTTCGCCGTGAACTGGCCCGCGAAATCCTTTTGCAGCTCGCGGTATTTTTCCTCGAGCAGCACTTCGCGTTCCTTCACGCCCGGCACGTCGCCCGGATCGGTTACCACGTAGCCTTCGAAATAAAGGATGCGCTCCAGATCGCGCATCGAAATGTCCAGCAAATAGCCGATGCGGCTGGGCAGGCCCTTGAAGAACCACACGTGCGAGCAAGGCGATGCAAGCTCGATGTGTCCCAATCGCTCGCGGCGCACTTTGCTCAGCGTGACTTCCACGCCGCACTTGTCGCAGATCACTCCGCGGTGCTTCATGCGCTTGTACTTGCCGCAGAGGCACTCCCAGTCGGTGACCGGGCCGAAGATCTTCGCGCAGAACAAGCCATCGCGCTCCGGCTTGAACGTGCGGTAGTTGATCGTTTCGGGCTTGGTGACCTCGCCGTGCGACCAGGAACGTATCTTTTCCGGGCTGGCCAAGCTGATGCGGATCGAATCGAAATCTGCGATCAGGCTGGCGCGGTCATACGGGCTGCTACGATACAAGGTGTTTTCCTCCTGCTCCGGCTCTCACCGAAGCACTCCCGGTTTCCCGGGAGTTCAAAACTTGTTCGGACCTGCCGAAAATCGTTCGTCGCGTGGCCGCTTCTTCGCCGAAATGCTCGGCGAAACAATTCCGGCCAAGCGCGCGGCTACTCCGGCGGCTTTTCCGCCGGCTTCTGCCGCTTCATCAATTCCACGTCCAGGCACAGCGATTGCAACTCGCGCACCAGCACGTTGAAGGATTCGGGCACGCCGGGCTCGATACCCGGTTCGCCCTTCACGATGGCTTCGTAAATTTTTGCGCGGCCGTAAACGTCGTCGGATTTCGCCGTCAACAGCTCTTGAAGAATGTGCGCCGCACCGTACGCTTCCAGCGCCCATACTTCCATTTCGCCGAATCGCTGTCCGCCGAACTGCGCTTTGCCGCCCAGCGGCTGCTGGGTGATCAGAGAGTACGGCCCGATCGATCGCGCGTGGATTTTGTCGTCAACCAAGTGTGAAAGTTTCAGCATGTAGATGTAGCCGACGGTGATTTGTTGTGCGAATTCATCGCCGGTCATGCCGTCCCACATCGGAATTTTGCCGGCCGCGGGCAAACCCGCCACTTCCAGCAAATGGCGGATTTCGGTTTCGCGCGCGCCGTCAAAGACCGGCGTGGCCATGGGAATGCCTTCGCGGAAGTGGTCGCCCAATTCCAGCAACGCTTCGTCGTCAAGATGCTGAATCGAATTCCAAATCGCCGTATCGGAAAACACTTCGCGGAACCATCGGCGAATGAATTCGGCGCGCGTCGCGGTGTTCATCAAACGATCTAGGCTGCGCCCCAGTTCGCGCGCGGCCCATCCCAGGTGCGTTTCCAGAATTTGGCCGACGTTCATGCGCGAAGGCACGCCGAGCGGATTGAGCACGATTTCAACCGGTGTGCCATCGGGCAAGTACGGCATATCCTCTTCAGGCACGATTCGCGCGATCACGCCCTTGTTGCCGTGGCGGCCTGCCATTTTGTCGCCGACGGAAAGTTTGCGCTTCATGGCGATGTAGCACTTCACCAGTTTGATCACGCCCGGAGGCAGCTCGTCGCCCTTCTTCAGCTTCTCCTTGCGGTCTTCGGTGATTTTGCGCAGCACGTCGATCTGCCGCGAGGTCATCTCTTCGATTTCGTCGATCTTCTCGATCAACTGCGCGTCCTGATCGGCCAAACGCAGCCGCTTCAGGTTGCGCGTGGAAATTTTCTCGATCACGTCGCGATCCAGCACCGTGCCCTTGGTGAGTAGGCGCTTGTTGGTTTTTTCATCGTGCAAATCGGCCAGCAGCTTCTGATCGGCCAGCAAACCGGTCAATCGCTTCAGGCGCTCGTCGGTGAGAATACGGATTTCATCGGCCAGGTTCTTTTCGAGCTTGAACACCTGCGTGGCTTCGATGGCCTTGTGGCGTTCGTCCTTTTCCGCGCCCTTGCGGCAGAAAATCTTGACGTCCACCACCGTGCCTTCGATGCCCGGCGGGCAATAGAGAGAAGCGTCGCGCACGTCGCCGGCCTTTTCGCCGAAGATCGCGCGCAACAGTTTTTCTTCCGGAGTCAGCGTGGTTTCGCCCTTCGGCGTCACTTTGCCGACCATGATGTCGCCCGGGCGCACGGTTGCGCCGATGCGGATCACGCCGCTTTCGTCCAGATTGCGCAGGAAGTTCTCGCTGATATTGGGAATGTCGCGGGTGATTTCCTCGGGCCCCAGTTTGGTGTCGCGTGCTTCGATTTCGTACTCTTCGATGTGAATCGAAGTGTAGTAATCGTCCTTCACCAGTTTTTCGCTCACCAGGATCGCGTCTTCAAAGTTGTAGCCGCGCCACGGAAGAAACGCGACGAGCACGTTGCGGCCCAGCGCCAATTCGCCGCGCTCCGTGCAAGGTCCATCGGCGAGCACTTGGCCCTGGCGCACGCGATCGCCCGCGCGAACCAGCGGCTTTTGGCTGATGCAAGTGTTCTGGTTCGATCGTTTGAATTTAATCAGCTGATAGATGTCCGCGCCCACTTCGCGGCTCAGCACGCCGGAGTGGTCCGATTCCACGCGCACGATGATGCGCTCGGAATCCACTTGGTCCACGATGCCTTCGCGGCGGCAAATCACCACCGCGCCGGAATCGCGCGCCGTCACGCGCTCCATGCCGGTGCCCACCAGCGGCGCTTCGCCGCGAATCAGCGGCACGGCTTGGCGTTGCATGTTGGAGCCCATCAACGCGCGGTTGGCGTCGTCGTTTTCAAGGAACGGAATCAAGCTCGCCGCAACGGACACCAACTGCTTCGGCGAAACGTCGATGTAGTCCACTTCTTCGCGCTGCTTCAGCACGAAGTTACCGGCCTGCCGGCAATTCACAAGCTCCGTGGTGATGCGCCCGCGCTCGTCGAGCGAAGCGTTGGCCTGCGCCACGACGTAGCGATCCTCTTCCCACGCGGAAAGATAGAAGCAATACGGATCGGAAGTGATTTTGCGGCGCTTCAAATCTTCATTCGCGGCGTCGACTTTATCGCGCTCCACGATTTCGCCGGCTTTGAATTCGCTGTCGCCGGAATTCACGATTTGTACGAAGTCGATCACCCGCCCGCCCTTCACCTTGCGATAGGGCGATTCGATGAATCCGAAATCGTTGATCCGCGCGTAGCAGGAAAGCGAGCTGATCAATCCGATGTTCGGACCTTCCGGCGTCTCGATCGGGCAAATGCGGCCGTAATGCGTCGGATGGACGTCGCGAACCTCGAATCCGGCGCGCTCGCGCGAAAGTCCGCCCGGCCCAAGAGCCGAAAGGCGGCGCTTGTGCGTGATTTCCGAAAGCGGATTGGTCTGATCCATGAATTGCGAAAGCTGCGAACTGCCGAAAAATTCGCGAATCGCGGCCATCACGGGCTTGGCGTTCACCAAATCGTGCGGCATCGCCGTGGACATTTCCTGATAGACGGAAATCTTTTCCTTGATGGCGCGCTCCATGCGCACCAATCCGATGCGGAATTGATTTTCCAGCAATTCGCCGACGGCGCGAACGCGGCGATTCCCCAAATGATCGATATCGTCCACGCTGCCGATGTTTTTGCGCAGCTTCAGCAAGTAGCGGATGGCGGCGACGAAATCCACCGGATCGAGCGTGCGATTCTCCAGCGGAGTTTCCAGCCCCAGCTTGATATTGAATTTCAGCCGGCCGACTTTGCTGAAATCGTATTTGCGCGCGTCGAAAAACATTCCGTTGAACAGCGCCGTTGCGGTTTCGAGCGTCGGCGGATCGCCGGGACGCAGCTTGCGGTAGATTTCAATCAGCGCTTCGCGTTGCGACTTGATCGCGTCCTTATCCAGCGTGCGCGAAAGCACTACGCCGGTATCGTCGCGATCTGGGAAGAACAAATCCACGCCGTTGATACCGGCTTCCTCGAGCGTGCCCCACAGCTCCGCCGGGATGGGCTTATTGGCTTCCAGCACCACTTCACCCGTGGTGCGATTGATCAAATCGCCGACGGTATAAGCGCCTTCGAGATCGCCCACCGAGGCGTGCACTTGCGCCACCTTGGCCTTGGTCAATTCCTTGTACAGCGGTTCGGTGATGCGCTTGTGCGCCGCGATCAGCAGGTCGTCGGTGCGCGGATGCTTGATTTCGTGCGAAAGTTTGCGGTCCAGCAAGCCTTCGGACACGTTCCACCACAGCTGGCCATCGCGCACGGCGATGCGCTCGATTTGGTAGAAGGTGCGCAGAATTTCTTCGTTCGACTTCATTCCCAGCGCGCGCAGGAAAATCGAGCCCAGGAATTTCCGTTTGCGGTCGATGCGCACGTACAGAATATTTTTGGTGTCGTACTCGAATTCCACCCACGAGCCACGATAGGGAATAATTTTCCCCAGGAAATAGCTGCGATTGTTGGCGGATTCGTAGAACACGCCCGGCGAGCGGTGCAATTGGCTGACGATCACGCGCTCGGTGCCGTTGATGATGAACGTTCCGTTGTCCGTCATCAGCGGGATATCGCCGTAGAAAACTTCCTGCTCTTTGATGTCGCGGATATTTTTCGCGCCGGATTCCGGATCCTTATCGTAAATCGTCAGACGGATCGTCACCTTGAGCGGCGCCGAATACGTCATGCCGCGCTCTTGGCATTCGTTCACGTCGTACTTCAGCTGCATGGCGACGGGGTCGCCGCACTTCTGGCAGAACGTTGGAGTGTTTTTGTTGAATGTGCCGCACTTCGAACAGATCACATCGCCGGTTTGGTAGGGATTCGTTACCACAGAAGCGCCGCAATTGCGGCACGTGGCGCGCAGATGGTGCAGGCCCTTCAGGTTGCCGCACTTACATTCCCAGTTGCCGATCGAATAATCCACGAAATCCAGTTGCGACAATCCGCGAAAATCCTGGATCGGGAACACCGAAGCGAACACCGACTGCAATCCGCTGTCCTCGCGCTCCGAGGGCAGCAGATCCATTTGCAGAAAGCGCTGGTAGGATTTCTTCTGGACCTCGATTAGATTCGGAATCTGAATGGTGCTCTGAATCTTCGAGAAATCCAGACGCTCCCGCTCGCGCATCCGGTGACGATGGTCGTTCCCATTGCTGTTGCCATTGCCATTTCCATTCGCCATTCTGTTTTACCTCGCGAGACCTGAAGGCATGCGCCGGTCCGCCGAAGGGCGCGGCAATGCGCGCCACGTCCGGCGGTCCCGGCAGGAACCGTTTGACGACTGAAGATCTTCCGTTCGATTCCGCGTAAGCGACTCCGTTCGGCCGTGCAGCCGGCTTGCGCCGGCGCTGTCCCCCAACCCTGAGACCGAATGACCCGCTACTTGACTTCGACTTTGGCGCCGACGTCCTCGAACTTTTTCTTGATGGTCGCGGCTTCGTCCTTGTTGACGCCGTCTTTCACCGTCTTCGGCGCGCCATCCACCAAATCCTTGGCTTCTTTCAAGCCCAGGCTGGTGACTTCGCGGACGGCCTTGATCACGTTGATCTTGTTGGCGCCCACGTCGGTCAGCACGACGGTGAATTCGGTTTGCTCTTCGGCGGCAGGTGCGCCGGCTGCGGCGCCGCCTGCGACCGCCACCGGGGCAGCAGCGGCCGCGGAGACGCCGAAGGTCTCTTCCATTTTCTTCACCAGATCGGCCGCCTCGAGCAGCGTCAGACCCTTGATTTCTTCCAGAATCGCTTCCACCTTATTCGCCATCGCCGTTTCTCTCCTGTTTTTTTGAACTATTGTCCGAACTTTTCTGCCTTGACCGCCTCGTTCACCACTACGGCCAGATTCCGATTGAGCGCTCCGAGCGTCGCCGCAATCCGCTGCGCCGGCGCGTTGAGTAAGAACATGATTTTGCCGATCAGCTCGTCCTTCGAGGGCAGCGACGCCAGTTGCTGAATTTCGGCGATCGACAGCACGCGCCCTTCCACCAAGCCGGCCTTGAACTTGAACGCCGGAACATCTTTCGTCACCTTGGTGAGCACTTTCGCCAGCGCCACCGGGTCCGTCGAGGTGTAGGCGATCGAATTTGTGCCCTTCAAATTCTTTAGCAGCGGTTCGGCCGGTGTGCCCGCGCCGGCCAGTTCAGCCAGCGTGTTCTTCACCACGCGATAAGTTCCGCCGGCGCCTTGCACGGCGCGCCGCAGTTTGTTGTCGTCTTCCACGGTGATGCCCTGATAGGTCGTCAGGATCACGGTGGAAATCTGCGCCAGATCGGTCTTCAGCTTGTCCAGGTCCTTCTGTTTTTCGCTGCGCTTTTTCATGGTTCCCGCTCCACCTACGCCGCCGCGGCCAATGCCGCGTCAACTTCTTCCGCATCAATTTGGATGCCCGGACCCATCGTCGAAGTCAGCGTGACGCGCTTGATATATTTGCCCTTGGCCGCCGCGGGCTTGGCCTTCACGATGGCCGCCAGCAGCGCCAGCGCGTTTTCCGCCAGCTTTCCGGCGTCAAAACTGATCTTTCCGATGGCCGCATGGATGATTCCGGTTTTGTCCACGCGGAATTCCACTTTGCCGGCTTTGATTTCGGCGACGGCCTTGGCGACCTCAAACGTCACCGTGCCCGTTTTCGGATTCGGCATCAGACCGCGCGGCCCCAGCACTTTGCCCAGCCGCCCGGCGGACTTCATCATGTCCGGCGTGGCGATCACGGCGTCAAAATCCGTCCAGCCTTCCTGGATTTTCTGCACCATGTCTTCGCCGCCGGCAAAATCCGCGCCGGCCTGCTCGGCTTCGCGCACCTTTTCACCGCTGGCGATCACCAGCACGCGCTTCGATTTCCCCAAACCATGCGGCAGCACCACCGTGCCGCGAACCATCTGGTCGGAGTGCTTCGGGTCCACGCCCAAATTCACGACCAATTCGACCGTCTCGTCGAATTTGACGAAATGCGTTTTCTGCAGCGCTGCGGCGGCTTCGTTCAATTTGTACGGCCGCGGCTCGATCAGTTTGCGCGCCTTCTCCGTGTTTTTTCCGGCCTTGCGTGCCATGGCGACTCTCTCCTAGCCTTCCACTTCCAGGCCCATGTTTCGGGCCGTGCCCATCACCGTGCGCACGGCGGATTCGACGTTCGTGGTGTTCAGGTCCACCAGCTTCAGCCGCGCGATTTCTTCCACCTGTTTTTTCGTCACCTTGCCCACCTTCGTGCGATTCGGTTCCGCCGAACCCTTCACGATTCCGGCAGCGCGCTTCAGCAATTCCGAAGCCGGCGGCGTCTTGGTGATGAACGTGAACGTGCGGTCTGTGTAGATCGTCACCAGCACGGGAATGATCATTCCTTCGGGCTCTTTGGCCGTCTTGGAGTTGAACTGCTTGCAGAACTCCATGATATTCACGCCCTGCGGACCAAGCGCCGTGCCCACCGGCGGCGCCGGCGTGGCCTTGGCAGCCGGAAGCTGCAATTTCACCGTGCCTTGAATTTTCTTCGCCATGTTCTTTAACCCTTCTTCAAAACCTCAAAACCCTTTGGCTCTTGCTGCGCGCCCACCTGCGTCGCGCGCACTACGTGATCTTTTCCACCTGCACGAAATCCAGCTCCACCGGAGTGGAGCGTCCAAAAATCGTCACGGAAATCTTCAGCGTGCTGCGATCCGAGTTCACCTCTTCCACCACGCCGGTGAACGTCGCGAACGGCCCATCCACGATGCGCACTTGCTCGTTGCGCTCGAAAACCAGTTTCGGCTTGGGCTTGTCCGTCGCCGTCGTCACGCGATGCAAGATTTCTTCGATCTGCTCTTCGGATAGCGGCGATGGCGTTTGCCCCGAGCCGACAAATCCGGTCACCTTGGGCGTCGAGCGCACCACGTGCCAGGTGTAATCGTCCATATCCATTTCCACCAGCACGTAGCCGGGAAATAGCATCCGCGGCGAAACAATCTTCTTCCCGCCGCGCACTTCCACCACGTCCTCGGTGGGAATCATCAGCCGGCCGATCTTGTCCTGCAGACCGAACGCGGCGACGCGGCTCTCCAGGCTTTCCTTCACTTTCTTCTCAAAGCCCGAGTAGGTGTGAATGATGTACCACTGCTTCGACATGGCCACCGGTTCCTTTAAGGCGATGCGCTCCACAAAATCCGTTAGTGCTTAAAAAAACTCAGCATGTGCTGCATGACCCAGCTCGCGCCCGAATCCACAAAGAAAAAGAACACTCCAAAAAACGCCACCGTGGCGATCACCACGGAGGTCGTCGTAAACACGTCGTGCCGCGATGGCCAAGTCACCTTGGTCATCTCCACGCGCACTTCGTGCAAGAATTTGTTCCAGCGCCGCGGCGCATCGATCAGCCGAGTGAAAAAGTTCGGCGTTCCTCGTTCGTCGCGCTGTCCCGATTCTGTCGCTGTGGCCACGTGTGTCATCGTCCGTTCATCGCGCGATCGTCGCGCTCTTGCTTAAATCTTGCACTGCCGCTCGCGCGCCCAACCAATCTGGCAGGGGAGGAGGGAATCGAACCCCCACATCCGGTTTTGGAGACCGGCGGTCTACCGTTGAACCTACTCCCCTGTAACCCGCCTTCCGTCCGGCTTTCACGCCACTTGCCCGCCGCGCCCCCACAGATCGTTACTTCACCTCGCGGTGCGTCGTGTGCTTCCGGCAGGTGTTGCAAAATTTCTTCGTCTCCAAGCGCTCGGTGTGCTTCTTCCGGTTCTTGGTGGTCGCGTAGTTCCGGTTCTTGCAATCGTTGCACTGTAATGTGATCAGTTCTCGCATGG
>Ga0187875_10000045_pt1 | contig 107019 bp, 72 predicted proteins | sample June2016WEW_17_1_2_FD_132978 | JGI IMG/M metagenome (GOLD analysis project Ga0187875, IMG submission 132978) | Peatland microbial communities from SPRUCE experiment site at the Marcell Experimental Forest, Minnesota, USA - June2016WEW_17_10 | ecosystem: Environmental > Terrestrial > Soil >... | reverse complement strand
CGCTTGTGACTGTCGAATGCGATATATTCTTCCATGCGCGGCTCCTCTCCTTTTCTAAAAGGGGTTTCCACCGGCAGCTTATGCCGCCGGCAGGAGTCGCGCTTTCATATTTTCATCCCGAACGCGCGCGAAAGGCCGAAGGTCCGCCGTGGCGGAGATCTGCTGTTGTTTCTGCTGCCCCCGCTACAACAGTTGACAAGTGTAACGTAACAGGCTACACTCCCAGCGTGAGGATTCGCAATTTTGTCCACAAGGGCTTGAAACGCCTTTACGAGGACGACGATTCCAAGGGCCTTTCCCCGCCCTGCGTGGACAAACTGCGGAAAATGTTCGCCTTCCTGGATGCCGTCGAAGACGTCGGCGAATTGCGCGCCCTTCCGGCATGGAAGGCGCACCCTCTGACGGGCGGTCGGAAAGGAACCTGGGCCATCCATGTCACCAGGAACTTCCGCCTGACTTTCTCGATTGACCCTGTCGAACGCGAAATCTGCAACGTGAATTTTGAGGACTATCACTAGCACCAAGGAGGCCGGGCCATGCCTATGTTGAATCCCCCGCATCCGGGCGAGTTTATCCGGACTGAAATCATCGAGCCGCTCGGTTTGACGGTGACGGCTGCCGCTGCGGTTTTGCGCGTCTCGCGCCCCGCGTTGTCGAGCCTGCTGAACGCCAAGGCCGATCTGTCTGGCGATATGGCGCTGCGCATCGAGAAGGCGTTCGGCCCCAAGATGGACACGCTGATGCGCATGCAATCCGCCTACGATGTTGCGCGCACGCGCAAGCGCCAGAGCAAGATTCGCGTCCGCCGCTACCGCCCAACCCAAGCAGTGGCATAGCGGTTGAATTCAATCCGAGGGTAACCGACACCGACGGAAAATTACTTCGCGATTTCCACGATATGCGACTCGATGACTCGCTTACATGGGCTCACGATGTAGCGTGGATCGGAAACGATTGCGTTCTTTATCAGGCCGGAAAAGGCACAAACCCCTTTGTCAGGAACGCTATTTCGGTTTTCATATTCAACATCAAGACCGGCAAGAGTCTTGGGGCTTTAGAGGTTCTGGGGCTTTCTGACCAAGCATTGGATGGGCTGGTCTCATACAACTACCCGAATGCAATCGTGAAGAGTGTCGTCTATTCCCAATACGACGTGACAATGGTGTACTCACTCGTGTCCCCAGACGGAACTCGAACATCATTGAAGCTTGAAGACCCATCTGCGGTCCAGTTGCTACCCGACAAGCAGATGGACGATATGCCCTCTGAATGCAAATGAAGAAGAGCTCATCGCGGGTTGCCCTCTTATCGCACGACGGGCGGGTGGCGCAGCCTTTGAACTGAGGGTGGCCCATCTGTTTGCAGCGGCGGACAAAGGGTGCGGCAGCTCGTTCCTGAAATGTCCCATCTTCCCGCTTCCACAATTCGAATGAATTTCCACAGGGCGCATTCGAATACTCTATAGATACCCGTTGACACACTAGTATAAGTCGTGCTATGATCTCGCATGAGTTTTGAACGACATCTCCGCACTGCCCGCTTGGCGCGCCGAAGCGCTCGCGCGGAGGCGGCCCCGCGCGGCACCTTCGTGTCCGCAAGATTCTCTGTAGCGAATCGTCCACACGCAGGGGCGGAGCCCAGCATCCGATCAGCGGCGCGAGTCCTGAGGGGGTCCTCCCGCGGAGGACGAATCGAAGGATCTCTCTGGCGGCCATTCGCACCGATCACCGACACGTCCAGTTGCAACACTCAGTTGCAACTAGCAACATTTCCCAGAAGTGCTGATTATACAGGACTTAAGTCGAACCTAAGTCCCTTTAGAATCAATACTTCCAAGAATTTGTGCACATTTCGTATCTCGCTCATTAGCGGCCACTTGAAGCGGGATTATATACTTGACACAAAAGCGGTCACCTGCTATGCTTTCTTCATGCGAGGCTTCTTAGATTCGGCGGCGACCTTCTTGATGTGCTTGACCACCTTAGGGTGGAACAAGTGCTTCATTAGCTCGTCGCTGCTCATGTCTCGCGGATGCTTTTTCTTTTTCATGGTGACCCGATGAATACTCCGAATATCAATCTAGTTCAACTGATGGAGCAATTCGGCACGGATGAAAAGTGCCGCAAAGCCTTGGAGCAATTGCGCTGGAAAGACGGCGCGAAGTGCCCGCGCTGCCAGTCGGAAGCTACGGCCATCGCCAATCGCGCGCAGTACGACTGCAATAAGTGCCACTACCAGTTTAGCGTGACGGTCGGGACAGTCTTTCACGACTCCCACCTGTCTCTGTGGAAGTGGTTCGTCACAACGGCGCTGCTCTGTGAAGCCAAGAAGGGAATGTCGGCCTGCCAGGTCCAGCGCACCGTTGGCGTGAGCTACAAAACGGCGTGGTATCTTTGCCATCGCATTCGCGCAGCGATGCAGGAAACGAACCAACCAAAGTTGACCGGCACGGTAGAGATTGACGAAACCTACGTTGGTGGCAAGAAGCGTCGTTGGCGTCCGCGTTCCACCAAGTCCGTTGTGATCGGGATTCGCCAGCGCAACGGCGATCTGCGCCTTATCCACGCCGAGGATGCGAAGTCTGCAACGGTCCAGCAGATTATCCGCGCGAACGTTGGCAGCCACGTCGAAGTTATTATGACCGATGAATCTTCGATCTATCCTTGGGCGTTGAATCACATGGATTCCGGCAAGCACCGCACGATCAATCACTCGAAGCAGTACGCGCACGGCGACGTTCATACCAACACTGTGGAGTCGGCATTCTCCCTGCTCAAACGCGGTATCGTGGGAACGTGGCATAAAGTCGATGCGAAGCATCTCCCTGCTTACCTCGACGAAATGTGCTTCCGATTCAACAACCGTAAGAACCCTTATCTTTTCCGCGATACGATCATCAAGCTAATCCAGACTCCGAATCTCGAATACAAGGAACTTACCGCGCAACAGGCCGAACCGGCGGCCTAAGTTCCCTTAGACTCTCTTTCGATGTCCATTCGCACCGAGATCAATAAGCATTCCTCTGCAATTTTCTTCACAGTTTTGGCTCTTGCTACTTGCGGCGGGTCTATCTCCCAAGATTCAATGTTGTGAACAACATGCGCTTCTTGCCAGTCTAGGAATAAGTCGCAACCACGTTCTTTGAACTTCTTCATGTAGCCATAGTGGATTTTTTCAACGTACGGACCGTTAATTTCAAAAGCCGCTTCTATGTGTTCCTCCATGCTGTTGTACGTTGGCTCCAGAGAAGGTTTAGGCCCGCATTCTCTTAGGAATGCGAATAGGTCACGGCCAAATTTTAGAGTTCTCATGTGGAGCTTATCTCTCACGCCGTTAATCCGATAGCTCCCTTCAATAATTACGCATAGCGCGAGCGCGAGTACGATCACGAGCGCCCATGACAATGGAAGCTGCGGCCATAACTCAGGATTGGCCCATCGCGGAACACTCACGCGCTCCGCTATCTCTCTCCAAGCCTCATAGGCCGTGATGGCGGCGATCACGATGCCGACCGTCCGATGTGTGCGAGCTTCGGCCCAGCAATGGCGGATATGTCTCCAACGCAACACAAGGGGTTTGAACATGATGGCTGGATTATACAGCCAATTGCGTCAAGGCTATAATCCCGCTTTTTGCGATTGGGTTGCGGGAGGAAAAAGGCGAGGGCACACAGCCAGGAGTGGCTGTGCTACGAAAGGCAAAATCGAGCGCTCGGCGGGTTTGGTAGCACAGGCACTCCTGCCTGTGTGCAGTTGGATTTTTTGGATGCGATGGAGGAGAAAAACTGCAAAGGCACACAGCCAGGAGTGGCTGTGCTACGAAGAGCGGCGGACAGCGGTTGTCTTACGTAGCGGAGGCCTTCAGGCCTCCAGCCTTTTCTCGTCGAACCAAGATGGAAGCCTGAAGGTTTCCGCTACGAGGGACGGAAATGCGTGCCAGCCTCCGTCACGGCGTAACGGCATTTCAGGAGTACGGGGAGGGCTGTTGCTGCTGGAACAGATTGCGCCAGAGGTATTGCGAGTTGGTGCTGAAGATCAGAGTTGTTTCGGCGTGAACGCTGTACCAGGCTCCGCCGTCCATTTCGTATTCGAGTTGCAGCGGCGCCCATTGGGAACGGCCTAGAAATAAATGCAAGTCGGGTGTGTTCTGCGGCTTCTCCAGAAGTTTTTCGATGAAGTCCGAATCGAAGGTCACGTAAACATCCCCAAACAAAAGTGACGAATGCTCAGGAGCTTTGCTCGAGCGAAAGACTGCGCCGGGAACGCGCGGATCCACAGGTCCGCCGAAGTACACGTCCGCGAAGCGGTCCTTCAGCACTTTGTCGTCGGGGAAGATTTCGCTGAGCGCGACGCGCGCTGGTTTGTTGAGGATCAGGCCGACGACGACTCCATCATCCGCCCACGCGGAAGATGGGAAGAGCAGCACGACGGACTCATGGAAGACGGGATCGCCGATCACGGGGCGAGCGACGAGGAATACGGTTTTGTCGCCGATGCCGGGTTTGGTGGGTTTGTCTTGCGCCGCTCCCGCGGCGATCGTGCTGAGAAGCAGCGCGAGGCAGAGAGCGAGAGCGGCGCAGCGTCCGGACGAATCGCTTGCGCCTCGCCTCGCGAGAGCGGCTCGATGTCGCATGATAGATTTCCCACGCATCCGTCTGACGCTACTCCTTTGGCGCGCGATGTTGCAACTGCAATCGGGAGTGGAGGACTGGCAAGCGACAGACCCACCTTCGCCCGAAGAGCCTGGGCGAAGATGGGGCACCCGAAAATCGGAGTGCGGGCGATTCGGCGATGCGCAGCGACGTAGCGCGCGTGTGGGCGCGCTCTACATCGCGTGCCGGGCTGCGATAGAATGTCTGCGAGTTTCCTGGAGAGAATCCGATTATGGCTGGCACAAAGAGCACGACGAAGCACGGGGAATTTCGGAATGAGGCGCTGACGGATTTCACGAAGGCGGGGAATCGCGCGGCGATCGATGCGGCGCTGACGAAGGTGCGCGGAGAGTTGGGGCGCGAATATCCGCTGTGGATCGGCGGAGAGGCGATCGAGACGGCGGAGAAGTTGGTTTCGCTGGATCCCTCGAAGCCCTCGCGAGTGGTAGGCATATTCTCGAAGGCCACCGTGGAGCTGGCGAAACGCGCGGTGGAAGAGGCCGCGCACGAATTCGAGACGTGGAAGCGCGTGGCGCCACGGCAGCGCGCGGAGATTGTGTTCAAAGCGGCGCGGCTGCTGCGCGAGAGGAAATTCCAGTTTGAGGCGTGGCTGGTGTTTGAAACCGGAAAGACTGTGCCGGAAGCCGATGCGGATGTGGCCGAGCTGATCGACTTCTGCGAATTCTACGCGCGGGAGATGCTGCGGTTGGCGGGGCCGCAGCCGGTGACTCCGATAAAGGGAGAGAAGAATTATCTCGAGTACATTCCGCTGGGCGTGGGCGTGATTATTCCGCCGTGGAATTTCGCGGCGGCGATCATGGGCGGGATGTCGGCGGCGGCGCTGGTGACGGGAAACACGGTGGTGCTGAAACCTTCGAGCGACGCGCCGAAGATCGCGTACAAATTCGTGGAGCTGCTGCGCGAAGCCGGTTTGCCCAAGAACGCGCTGCAATTTTGCCCGGGCGCGGGCGGAGCGATCGGCGACGCGTTGGTGCAGCATCCGAAGACGCGATTCGTGGCGTTCACGGGATCGAAAGAGGTGGGGCTGCGCATCGGCGAGCTGGCGGCGAAACCGCAGCGCGGACAGATTTGGATCAAGCGCACGGTGCTGGAGATGGGCGGCAAAGACGCGATCATTGTGGATAGCGAAGCCGATGTGGACGCGGCGGTGGAAGGCGTGGCGGTCTCGGCGTTTGGGTATCAGGGGCAGAAATGCTCGGCGTGCTCGCGGGCGATTGTGGTGGAGAAAGTTTACGAAAAATTCCTGACGAAGCTTGCGGCGCGCGTGGGGAAGATTCGCGTCGGCGAGGCGGAGAATTCCGCGAATTACATGGGGCCGGTGATCAATCAGGCGTCCATGAAGAAAATTTTGGATTACATTGAGGTGGGGAAGAAGGAAGGACGGCTGATTGCCGGGGGCGGGCGCGCGGCGGGTGAGGGATATTTCGTTGAGCCGACGGTGATCGCGGACGTCGCGCCGGGAGCGCGGATCGAGCAAGAGGAGATTTTCGGGCCGGTGCTGGCGGTAATTCGCGCGCGCGATTTCGACCACGCGCTGGAAATCGCCAACGATACGGAGTTCGGGCTGACCGGCGGCGTGTACTCGCGCAATGCGGGCAAGCTGGCGCAGGCGCGGGAGAACTTTCACGTTGGGAATCTCTACTTCAATCGCAAGTGCACGGGCGCGATGGTCGGCGGGCATCCGTTCGGGGGATTCAATATGTCGGGGACCGATTCCAAGGCCGGCGGGCGGGATTATTTGTTGCTGTTTTTGCAGGCGAAGAGCGTGGCGGAGAAGATGTCTAAGACGTAGATTTTGTGCACTGAGGGGCAAGCCCTTTGCCGCGGGAGTGCGTCTATACGGCTGGAGCGATGCGCTGCGCGCAGTCCGGCGATTCGGCGATAGAAACGAAATCTGACGAGTTGGAATCGACATCGCCCGGGAACATTGCGCGTGCGTTTGGCGTCTCTAGGGTGACCGGCTAAGGAGGGATTCGTGTTCGTAGGCCTCGCCAAGGATTTCAAATATTCCGCACGAATGCTGATGAAGCAGCCGGGATTTACCGCCATCGCGGTGCTGACGCTAGCGCTGGGGATCGGCGCGTCAACCGCGATGTTCAGCGTGATTGACAACGTGCTGCTGAATCCACTTCCATACAAAAATGCAAACAAGATCGTGCAGATGTGGATTCACGACACGAGTAGTCCGCGACCCGGCGGCCGCGCGATGTACTCGGGGCCTGAGTACTTGGACTTTGCGGAACAGAGCGATGTGTTCCAAGAAGTGATCGGCGGCGGCACGGAAGACGGGCTGTACACATCCAAGGACGGAACGCAGCAATTCAATCTGGGCTATGTCACCGCGAATCAGTTCGCGTTCCTGCAAATGCCGGTGGCGTTAGGCCGCGCTCCGACGCCGAACGACGTGAAGCCGGGCGCACCGCCGGTGTTCGTGCTGAGCTACCAGACATGGGTGAAGAATTTCGGGCAGGATCCATCGATCATCGGGAAGACGTTCGTGCTGAACGATGTGCCGACGACACTGGTCGGCGTGATGTCGCCTCGAGTGGGGAAGCTGGGCGCGAACATGTGGCGGCCGATCGCCATGGACCGCGCCGATCCGGATTTTGCGCAGCACTACTTTATGATTCAGGGACTTTTGAAGCCCGGCGTGACCATCCCGCAGGCACAGGCGGAACTGAACGGATTGGCGCACCGTCTAGCGCTGGTGTATCCGAAAAATTATCCAAAGCAATTCGTGGTGCAGCTACTGCCATGGGTTGACAGCGTGGTGGGTGAATTTCGCACCACTCTCTATGTGCTGGCGGCGGCGGTGGGGCTGCTTCTGCTGATCGCGTGCAGCAACGTGGCGAATATGTTGCTAGCGCAGGCGACGGCGCGAGAAAAGGAGATGGCGATTCGATCGGCGATGGGCGCCAGCCGATGGAGGATCGTGCGGCAACTATTGATTGAAAGTTTCTTATTGGCGCTGGGCGGGGCGGCGGTCGGCTGCTTCTTCGCGTACGGTGGAATTAAGGGAATTGTGGCGACGCTTCCTGAAGGCTCGATCCCCAGGGAGTCCGTGATCGAATTGAACGTGGCAGTGCTGCTATTCACGCTGGGCGCGGCGGTGGTTACGGCGCTGATTTTCGGGATCGTTCCGGCGCTGCAGACGGCGAAGCGAGACATCGTCGAGCCGCTGAAGGATTCCGGGCGCGGAGTGAGCGGCGGATTCCGGCGCGGGAAATTCCGTAGCACCCTGGTGGTGATCGAGGTCGCGTTGTCGCTCGTACTGCTGGTGGGTGCGGGCGTGATCATGCACACGTTCGTAAAGCTCGTGAACGTGGACCTGGGCTTCGACCCGCATAACATTCTGGTGACGCGCATACCGTTCCCGAAGGGCCGATACACCACGGCGGCGCAGAAGGAACAATTTTTCAGACAATTGCTGCAACGCGTCGATGCATTGCCCGGCGTGGTAGCCGCCACGGAAACAGCAGCGTTGCCGCCCTACGGCGGGATTGGAACCACGATCGATATTTCCGGAAAAGTTCATACGGATGACTGGAGAGCGATTTTTAATTTGTGCAGCGACGGATACATGCAGACATTGGGTTTGCGGCTGCTGCGCGGGCGGGAATTCTCCGAAGCCGAGGTAAATGACGGGCGCATGGTAGCCTTGGTGAACGAGACGATGGTGAAGAAATATTTCGGACAGGAGGATCCCATCGGCCGGCAAATCACGATCCATACGCTTGCGACGTTGCAGCCGCCGCAAACCCCGGTGGCGAATCCGGTGTTCGAGGTGGTCGGCGTGTACGCGGACGCAAAAAATCAGGGAATCCAGGATCCGCCGATGCCCGAAATGCTGGTTCCCTATACCGTGACGGGCGCGTTCCAACGCGGAATTTTGGTGAGGACAACACAAGATCCGACGCTGCTGTTGAACTCGGTGCGGGAGCAGATGTGGGCGGTGGATCCCGGCGTTGCGGCGACGCTGACGGACAGTCTCGAAAACTTTCTCAAGCAATTTTCCTATTCGGGGCCGCGCTTCAGTTTGATCCTGCTTGGGATTTTTGCGGGCGTGGGTCTGGTGCTGGTGGGGCTGGGCGTGTATAGCGTGACGGCGTACACGGTGACGCGGCAGACGCATGAGATCGGGATTCGCATGGCGCTGGGCGCGGGGCGTTTGGATGTGCTGCGCCTAGTGATGTGGATGGGGCTGGAACTGGTGGGATTAGGAGTGATCGCGGGATTGCTTGCGAGCATGGAAACAACGCGCGTGATTGCCAGCCAGCTGTGGGGCGTGACGACGCACGATCCAGCCACGCTCACGAGCGTCGTGATCGTGTTGCTCGCTGTGGGATGCGCGGCGTGCTATTTCCCGGCGCGGCGAGCGACGCGCGTGGATCCGATGGTCGCGCTGCGGTACGAATAGATTCGCGGGAAGCGTCGGAACGAGTTCAGTTGCCTGGAGGGGGTAGGGCAAGCGTCTTCTTGATCGGTTGACCTTCAACGATTTCGTAGATTGCATCTCCCGCAAGGCTGCGAAATTCCTGCGTCAGTCCGCTGGGCCATTGGACTTTGACTCTGGTCATCACCGCATCGTGGCCCAAACCAAAATGGAGACGCGTGTCATTCGATGAGTTGTAACCTCCTCCGCCGTGAACCTCGTCAATCTGAGTCATTTTCGATGTATAGACAGTGACGCGAGCGCCGATCGCGGCACGGTTGCTTTTCGTGCCGATCAAGCGAAACAGAACGCGGTGGTTTGCGTCGTGCGTTTCGTTGATGAATAGGGAAGGCGGACCGTTGGCGTTGAAGACGACGACGTCGAGATTGCCGTCGTTGTTGACGTCGCCGAATGCGACGCCGCGGCGCGATTGTGGTGGACCGTCGTTGAGGCCGACGCAATCCGCCACTTCGTCGAAAGTTCCGTTGCCCAGGTTATGGAACAGCTGAATCGGCTCGCGATACTTGATTTCGTTGGGGAGCACGTCCATTAAGGACGAAAAATTGCCGTTGGCAATCAGGATGTCGGGCCAGCCATCGTTATCGAAATCTCCGAAGCCGACGCCCCACTTCACCGGCGCGATGGTCAGTCGTGCGATCTTGGCTTCCGCGGCGACATCCGTGAAGCCTTGGCCGTCGTTTCGATAGAGGCTGGCGGGCTGCTTGCTGTAGCGGGAGACAACCAAATCGAGTTTGCCATCGCGATTGAAATCGCCGAAATCCGCGGCCATGTTGCCGTAAGTTTCGGCGTCGGGTCCCAGAGCTGTGCCGGAGGCCAGGCCTAAATCCTCGAACGTGCCGTCGTGTTTGTTGTGATAGAGGAAGTTTTGGCCGTCGTCATTGGTGACGAAAAGATCGGGCCAGCCATCGCCATCGTAGTCGCCCCAAACAACGCCCATGCCGTGCAATTTGTTCGGATCGCCGACGCCGGCTTTCTTGGACACGTCCTCAAAGGTGCCGTCGCCGCGATTGCGGAACAGGAAATCGGTTTCACCTTCCATTTCGTCGGGCATCTCGATGATCACGGACCTGTAGCCGGTGGCGTGAGGATCGGGCGGCGGCAAGTGGTGAATATCGGTGTGAACGTAGCGCGCGACGAATAGGTCGAGATGTCCATCTCGATCGTAATCGGCCCAGGCCGCGCCGGTGCTGAAGCCGCCGACGGCGAGGCCAGCATTCTCGGTGACGTCCTCGAACTTGCAGCCGCCGAGATTGTGGTACAGCACGTTGTGGCCGTAGCCGGTGACGTACAGGTCCGGCAAGCCATCGTTATCGTAGTCTCCGACGGCGATGGCCATTCCCCAGCCGCGTGTTGTGAGTCCCGCGGCTTCGGTGATGTCAGTGAAATGAATCTTCCCGGAGGCGTCCGTATCCTGGTGGTAGAGCGTGATCATGGGATCGCCGCCGCGAAGATACTGGTCAATGGTGGAGTCATTCACGACAGCGATGTCAAGCTTGCCGTCATTATCGCAATCGAACAGGGCGATGCCGCCGCCACCCATGGTCTCGACCAAATAGCGCCGCTCGGAGGTCGAGTGTGGAAGCGTCGTGAGTCCGGCCTGCGCACTGATATCGCGAAAATGCATGGGTGCGTTGGAGGATGTGGCTGTGACTGCTTGCCCAGAATCGCAGCCGGGGTGCGGCGCCGGCGGCGTGGAGGACGGAAGCTGAGCGAGACACATCGGAGCCGCCAGGGCACATATGCCGACGATCCAAAGTTCTTGCATGAGCAGGCGACTTACTTACCACATTCCGGTCTGCCGTGGTACAAACCACCGTCGAGGAATGCTCGCCGTGTGCACTGCGACGCAGCGAAATCGAGGGGGAGACACGTGAAAATCAATCGTCGAGAGTTTGTGACGCTGTCGGCGGCGGCCGCGGCTGCGGCGGCGGTGCCCGATCAACTTTTTGCGCAAGGCTCCAAGGGCGAGAGTGCTCCCTGGCACCAAAGCGTTCGCCGCGTGGGGCAGCTGAACATGACGGAGCATGACCCAGCCGCGATGGACGTGGAAGAGTGGGCCGATTACTGGGCGAGCCTGAAAGTGGACGCGGTGCTCGTCAGCGTTACCGGGATTCTGGCCTTCTATCCGACAGAGGTTCCGTATCATCGTCGAGCTAAATTCTTGAATGACCGGGATTTCTTCGGCGAGTGTTGCGCCGCGGCGAAGAAGCGCGGCATTCGCGTGGTGGCGCGGATGAGCCCGGACTTGAACTGGGAAGAAGCGCTGAAGGCGCATCCGGAATGGTTCAAGCGCGATGCGCAAGGGAATCCGCTGGCGCACACGGAGGACGCGAGGCTGTTTCAGACGTGCATGTTCACGAGCTATTTCACGGATTATATTCCGGCGATCATGCGCGAGGTGAATTCGCGATACGACGTGGACGGAATCTTTACGAATGCGTGGCCACCGATTGGAGCCATGCCGGTTTGTCACTGCGACGCCTGCAAGAGTTTTCCGGCCGCGGATACGCCTGCCTATTGGGATGTGTTTAACGCACGCGTGGCTTATTTGTGGCGGCTGTATGACGGCATTGCGAAGGAGAAGAAGACGGACAATTTATTTTTTGCGAATTTGGGAGGAGCCATTAAGTGCGGGCCCAATTTGAAGGAACTCGAAGGGCTGTGCGCTTGGTTCAACTGCGATAACCAAGGCCGCGGCGGCGATGCGGCGCCGATATGGGGATGCGCGCTGCAGGGAAGAGTGTGCAACGCGATTATGAAGGGGCGCACAAGCACGAACGTGACGGCGGCATGGTCAACGGGAACGCCGCGGTGGAGAAATATCGCGAAGTCACCGAATGAAGCGCGCATGTGGATGAATGAGAGCGTCGCGAGCGGCATGGTGCCCTGGTATCACTTCATCGGCGGCGAAGATGGATTGGGAGCGGATCGCCGTTGGCACGAGCCTGGACGCGAATATTTCGATTGGCTGGCGCGGCATGACCGGCATCTTAAGAACAAACGCTCGATCGCGAATATCGCGGTGGTGATGGGACAGCGAACGCAGATGTTTTATCAAGCGCCGGGAGAAGGAGACGCCACGCAGGGGGTGCAGGGGCTTTATTACGCATTGCTCGAGGGGCGATTTTTGTTCGACTTCGTGCATGAAGACGATCTGGCTGCCGAGAACGTGAGGAAGTACGATGCGCTGCTTCTGCCGAATATCGCGTTGTTGAGTGGTGCGCAGTGCCAACAGTTGCACGATTACGTCGCGGCGGGCGGATCATTGCTGGCCTCATTTGAAACCGGGATGTACACGGAGCGGAATGAACGCCGCGCTGATTTTGGATTGGCCGATCTTTTCGGGATTCACGCTCTGGGCGCCGCGAAGACGACGAATGGAAATGGATTTCTGGCGCGCATCGAACGGAGTCACGAGATTGTGGAGGGCTTTCGGGACACGGACTGGATTCCGGGAGCGCAATATTTGATTCCGATTGCGCCGGTGGACAATCCGATTCTGACGGTCGTGCCGCCGTACGTCGCGTATCCGCCGGAACTTTCGTATCCGCCGGTGCCGAAGACGAACGATCCGGCGATCGTCGCAAAACAAATCGGCGCGAGCCGGCTGGTTTATTTTCCCAGCGACGTCGAACGAACGATGTGGCGATCGGGGAATACGGACCTGAGCCGGCTGCTGCAAAATGCGGTGCAATGGGTGACGCACGGGAATGCGCCGGTGTGCGTGCAAGGCGATGGGATCATCGAAACTTTTGCGTGGGAGACAGACGCGGGCTTTGCGTTGCACGTGCTCAACTATACGAATCCCAACGCGCACAAGGGTTGGATACGCAACTTCCACGCGATCGGAGAACAGCGAGTGAAGATGACGCTGCCCGCGGGAAGAAAGGTGTCGCGCGTACAGTTACTTCGGGCCGAAACGACGATTCCATTCCGCCAAAACGGGAACATCGTTGAGTTTGTGATTCCGAGTGTGCTGGACTACGAAGTCGCTGCGATGTACTCGGCGTGAGTCGCTGCGCAGCGATTTCTTTCCGGACAGATCCGAAGCGATTGCCATGGGACGGCAATGGGCAGAATTCGCGGCCGGAGGTAGTACAAAACAATTATAAAGCGCGCTTTTTTGTGACTGGCGTCACAAGTCTCTGTCTCATCCATCACATCATTGATTTTGCCACGTCTTTAGTCTGCTTGCGGTGATCGCAAACCCTCATTGGCAGCGGCAATTCTCGTGTTTCGATCGGGTTGTGAAGACCGACGAACGATTCCAAACAATTGTTAACATGGGAGGACTCGCCATAGGCAGCGGCGGCGAATTCGTGGTCATGGCGGGACCTTGCGCCGTCGAATCCGAACGGCAGTTGTTGCGAACTGCCGACGCCGTCGCCGCCGCGGGGGCGCGTGTGTTGCGAGGCGGCGCCTACAAGGGGCGGTCGTCTCCGTACTCGTTCCAGGGACTCGGCGTGGAAGGTCTGAAGCTGCTCGCAAAAGCGAGGGAACGGACTGGCCTGGCGGTCGTTACGGAAGTGCTGTGCCCGGAAGATGTCAGCGTTGTGGCGGAATATGCGGACATCATGCAAGTGGGAACGCGCAGCATGGAGAATTATTCGCTGCTCGCGGCGCTAGGCGAGTGCGGGCGTCCGGTGCTGTTGAAGCGGGGTATGACGGCGCGCCTAGAGGAGTTGCTGCACTCCGCACAGGTGATCGCCGCCAGCGGGAATCCCAACGTTATTCTTTGCGAGCGCGGCATCCGCACATTCGAGACGGCGACGCGCAACACTTTGGACATTGGCGCGGTGGCGGTGCTGAAAACCGTGTCGCACCTTCCGGTGATCGTGGATCCGAGCCATGCGGCTGGCGTGCGCTCGATCGTGCCGATGCTGGCACGCGCGGCGGCGGTCGTCGGCGCCGACGGGCTGCTGGTGGAGGTGCATCCCGATCCTGAAGAAGCGATGAGCGATGGCGAGCAATCGCTGACATTCGATCAGTTCCGGGAAATGATGCGCGACTTGCGGCGATACGTTCCGATTTCGCGTGGTTGTGAAGACGCTTGCTTGCGGGCGTTTGCCGCGGAAGGTGCGGCGAAGTGAACTCGCGCACGGCCATGATTTTCGGTTGCGTCTTCATTGCGCTGGCGTTGTATGCGGGCCTTTCGAGCGCGAGTGTGTCCGACCCTCCGCTGCTGTACACCGTCGCGCGTGAGTACAGTCCGCTGGCCTGGATGCAGGGAGGCGAGCGATTCCAGCAGGGCGCGGCAATTTTTCTGACGGAGCACGGGAAGCGGCGCGCACTGGCGCCGGAATTTGCGGCGTCGGCAGATGCGGATGTGTCGTTCGACGGGAAGACTGTTTTGTTTGCCGGGAAGCAGTGGAAAGGCGATCACTGGCAGATCTGGGAAGCTCCCGTGCAAGCGGGCGCGGCGCGACAAGTGACGCATTGCGACGGCGATTGCGTGCGGCCGCTTTACGTGCCGCCGGACCGAGTGGTGTATGCGCGAAAGATGGCCGGCAGGTTCGTGCTGGAAATTGTTTCGCTGAGTGACAGCACGGCGTCTGCGGTGCAACTCACATACACGCCGGGGAATTCGCTGCCGCTGGACATTTTGCGGGACGGACGCGTGCTATTTGAATCGGCGTATCCGCTGGGCGGAGGCGCGATTTCCGAGCTCTACACGGTTTACACCGATGGCAGCGGGATCGAAGCGTACCGCTGCGATCACGGCGATTCGCGCTATTCGGGAAAGCAGATATCTTCCGGAGACATCGTGTTTGCACATGCGGGAGGATTGGCTCGCTTCACTTCGGCTTTGGCGCACGAGGTGGCGATTCCCGCGCCTGCGGGCGCGTATGCGGGCGATGTGATCGAGATGCCGACGGGCGAATGGCTGGTCAGCTGGCGTTCTGGGGCGCAGAAGAACTTCGAGCTGCGGAAATGGAAACCCGGCGCGCCCGATCTTCAGGCGGAAGTGAACGAAAGCGATGCGAACGTGGTGCAGCCTGCGCTGGTGATGGAGCGAACGGTACCGAACGTTCATCCTTCCGGCCTGCATGATTGGACCTACGCAAATTTGCTTTGCCTGTGCGCCTATACGTCCAAGCTGCACATTGTGGATGGCTCGATCGCGGCTGTGCGGGTTTACGGGCGCGGCGCGTCGGGGACGCCGCAAGTGCTGGGTACGGCGCCGGTCGAAAAGGATGGATCGTTTTATGTGCGCGTTCCCGGGAATCAGCCGCTAAGGATCGAGCTGCTGGATAAATCTGGGAATAGTTTGCAGAAAGAAGCTGGATGGTTCTGGGCGCGCGGCGGTGAACAGCGAGTTTGCGTCGGGTGCCATGCGGGGCCGGAGACGGCGCCGGAAAATGCCGTCCCGGCCGTGTTTCAGCGCTCAACCGACCCGGCGGACATGACCACTGGCAAGCAACATTCGACTTCGGGAGGGCACTGACATGCTGGCTCGGCTTACGATCGTCCTGTTGCTGATCGCGCCCGCCGCGCTGGCGCAAACGTCTTCCGTGCCGACGTCAACGGCGGCGACGAGTCCAGAGGCGTCGACGATCCGCTTCGAGGATGCGACCGCGACTTCTGGCATTCAATTCACGCACAGTTTCGGCGCAGAGAAACTCGGCTCGCTGCTCGAAGGCACTGGGTCAGGTTGCGTTTGGTTCGATTACAACAACGATGGCTTGCCCGATCTCTACGTGCTTAGCGGAATGCCGCTGGGCGACAACATGCATCCTTACCCGCTGAAAAATCCTCCGGCGGAAGCCCCGCACAATCATCTTTACAGGAACAACGGCGATGGGACTTTCACGGATGTCACCGAGCAGGCGGGAGTGGCGGCGAATATTTACGGAATGGCGGCGATCGCCGCTGATTTCGATAACGACGGCTACGAAGATTTATTTGTGACTGGATATGGCCGCTCGATTCTGTACCACAACAACGGCGATGGAACGTTCACAGACGTCACGGCGAAGGCCGGGATCAACGTTGAAGGCTGGTCGATCAGCTCCGCGTGGCTGGACTACGATCGCGACGGTTGCGTCGATTTGTTCGTCGGCAGATACGTGAAGTTCGATCCCACCTATCGCAACTATTATGCTGCCGACAATTATCCGGGGCCGCTCAATTACGCGCCGACCGCAAACCGGCTTTATCACAACAATTGCAACGGCACTTTTACCGACGTAACGGATGCTTCGGGTATCGGTGCGTACGAGGGCCGCACGATGGGCGTCACCGCAGCAGATTTCAGCGGCGACGGCTGGCCGGACATCTACGTTTCCAACGACAAGACGCAGAATTTTTTGTTCCACAACAAGCACGACGGAACGTTTGAAGAAATCGCAGATCAGCTGGGCGTCGCCTTCGGACAAAACGGCGAGATGACATCGTCGATGGGGCCGATTGCCGCGGACATCGAAGGCAAAGGATCGCTGGACCTGTGGGTGACGGACTCAAACAACGATCGGCTGATGCGCAATCTCGGAAAGCTGGGATTTGAGGACATCACGGCCAGCTCGGCGATCTCCGCGGATAACGGCCAGTATGTGAGTTGGGGCAGCGGCGTCTACGATTTCGATAACGACGGCTGGCTGGACATTCTGGTGTTCCACGGCGGATTGATTCACCTGATTCCGCAGGAGCCTTCGCTTTTTCGTGGAGTGGGAGACGGCAAATTTGTCGATGTTTCACGCGAAGCGGGGCCGGTGCTGGATGTGAAGACGGTTTCGCGCGGCGCGTGCTTCGCCGATTACCTGAACAACGGCAAGATGGACGCATTCGTGGTGAACCTGGGCGGGCGCGGGATGCTGCTGCGCAACGTTTCGCAGAACAACAATCACTGGCTGACGATCGCGCTGCAAGGGAGAAAGAGCAATCGCGACGGCATTGGCGCGCGGCTGGAATTGACCGCCGGCGGGCGCACGCAGATGGCGGAGCGCGTGGCCGGGTCCGGCTATCTCTCGCAGGACGATGGGCGCGTGCATTTTGGGATCGGCGCGGCGACTCGCGTCGACAAGCTGATCATTCATTGGCCCAGCGGACGGCAACAGGTGCTATCGAATCTGACGGTCGATCGAATTCTGAAGGTGGTGGAACCGAAATGAAATGGCGGCTCCCAGCGGCGACGCTGCTCGCGCTCGCGTGCATTTTGGCGGTGGCCGCTAAGACCACGGATGAACCCGCCTATCTTTCGCCGGGAGAGATGGTGGTCTCGCCCGATGGGCGCTTGCTCTACGTGGTGCTCGAGAAAAGCGACGAGCTGGGAGTTGTGGACACGCAGACCGGAAGCGTGGTGACGCGGATCGCTGTGGGACACGTGCCGCGGGGGCTGGGAATTTCTGCTGACGGCAAGCAAATCTATGTGGCGAATTCGTGGACGGATACGATTTCGGTGATCGATGCGGAGAAGCTCGAAGTCGTTCGCAGCTTGGCTACTGGATTTGAGCCGATCAGCGTAGTGGCCGATCAGCGCGGCGAAACGCTTTACGTCGCCAATCGGCTCAGCAACGATATTTCCGTAATCGATCTGCACAGCGGAGCTGAGATCAAGCGGCTCGCGGCCGGCGAGGGCGCCAGTTATTTGGCGCTTTCGCCGGATGGAACACGGATATTTTGCACGCATATCTATCCCAACATCGGCGCTAACCGGGCGCCGCCGGAATCTGAAATTACCGTCATCGATACCGCTACGCAGGAGGTTGTCGAGCGAAAGGCTTTGCACAATTCCGCTGGGGTTTTCCACCTAGCGCTCTCGTCCGATGGGAAGCTGGGCGTGGCTGGACAGATTCGGCCAAAGAACCTGATTCCGATGGCGCACGTGGAGCACGGCTGGGTTTTTCAGGACTCGCTGGCGGTTTTTGGAAGCGATGTCGGAAGCGTGGTTCATGTACCGCTGGATGAACTCGATCGCTATTTCGCGATGCCGTTCAGCGCGGCGATCACGCCTGACAAGTCCAAATTGTTTGTGAGCACGGCCGGTTCCGACAGCGTGACCGTGGTGGATATTCACTCGTTGCTGACGTTCATTCGCGCTGCGCACGGTTCGTTTGCCAACGATCTTTCGGCATCGGCGAATTATGTGACAGCCAGAATCCCAGTCGGCCGGAATCCTCGCGGCATTGTTCTTTCACCAGACGGCAAACGGCTTTACGTTGCCGATCGAATGGATGATGCGATCGGCGTAATCGACACGGATTCCGAAAAGGTTGTCTCGACGATCGATTTGGGCGGCCCGAAAGTCGTCACTCCGATGCGGCGCGGTGAACAGATCTTTTACGACGCACGGTTCGCATTTCAGGGGCAATTTAGCTGTGCGAATTGCCACCTGGATGCCACCTTCGACAAATTGCAGTGGGACCTGGAGCCAGATGGAATGGGACTGAATATTGTCGCCAATCGCTCGCTGGAAGACCTGTGGGGCACGGAACCCTTCAAGTGGAACGGCAGCAATGCGACCATCGCGACGGAATGCGGTCCGCGAACCGCGAAATTCATTTATCGCTCGCAGAGCTACAACGAAAAGGAGTTGGCGGACTTGGTGACCTATGTTCTTTCGATTCCCGTGCGGCCCAACCGCTACCGCCAGCCAAACGGCGAACTGACGCCCGCACAGGAACGTGGCAAGACGATCTTCGAAAGAACTAAGTACAAGGACGGCCGAACGATTCCCGTGAACGATCGATGTGCGACGTGCCACAGCGGGCCGAAGTACACGAACAATCATTCCTCGGATGTAGGCAGCGGCAAACCGACCGATAGCTCCGGGATGTTCGATACTCCGCATTTGCCTGATGTCGTCTATTTAGCGCCGTATTTGCACGATGGCTCGGCGCGATCTCTCGAAGAGGTTTGGACCGTGTTCAATCCAAACGATACTCACGGGATCACCAACGATCTGACGAAGGACGAGTTGAACGATCTGATCGAATACTTGAGGACGTTATGAAAAGAAGCGTCGTTCTGACGATTGCGCTGGTTCTTATTACGGTACCGGTTCTGGCTGCGCTGCCGCAGATGCCGATGTTTCGCTGGGAGAATTTCACCACGGCGAATGGCTTGCCGAACAATCATGTGTTTTGCGTCTTAGTGGATGGCCCGCGCGTTTGGGCCGGCACGGAAAACGGTCTGGCGCTTTACGAGAATGGCAAGTGGAGAGTGTTCGGGACGGCCGACGGGCTCGGGCACCGCGCCGTTCTTTCGCTGGCGCTGGATCGGAGCACCGGCGACGTCTGGGCGGGCACGATGGGTGGACTGAGCCGCATCTCCGCGGGACGCATCGACACGTTCACGCAGTTGAATTCCGGGCTTGCGAACGACATCGTTTACGGCGTCGGCGTGCAGGGTGAGTTTGTTTGGGCCGCGACGGCGGCGGGGGCCAGCCGTCTGGATACGCGTACGTCGCAGTGGAGCATCTTCAACGAACGCAACACTCCGATGCATGAGATCTGGACGTACAGCGTCAGCGCCGGCGAGGACAAGGTTTATTACGCCGTCTGGGGGGGCGGCGTGCTGGAGTACGACATCAAGCGCGATTTCTGGAAGGATTATCGAGATCCCGACGGCGAAACCGAACTGGTCCTTTTCAAAGATCAGGGCCTGATCCACGACATCACGACTTCCGTCAGCTACGTTGATAAAATCGTGTGGATCGCGACTTATTTCGGGGCCAGCCGGTACGACGGGCGAAGCTGGCACAACTTCCTGACCAAAGACAGCGGCCTGCCGAGCAATTTCTTGAACCAGATCAAAGGCGTGGACGCGAACCGAGCGTGGTTTTCCACGGACAAAGGTCTCGCTTATTTCGACGGGACAAACTGGGCTGTGTACCGGCCGGCGCTGGACACCGGGAAACCGGAAATGCTGGTGCGGGATGCGGATGGCAACACAACTCATGTCGACGTGGATTCCGCTCCAGCGCACAACTACATTTTGGGCGTGGATTTCCAGGGCGACGATCTTTGGGTGGCCACCGCGAAGGGATTGAGCCACGGCATTCGACAAAAGTGAAGTGGGGAACGAGGAACGGAAGGGAAGCATTCAGGAGGAACGATCATGACGCTACCAGATCTGCTTAACGAACTTGCCATCGCGCCGATCGAAAAACGGGCCATCACCAATTTGAACACGCTGAACGAGGCCTACGATTACGGCAGCGCGTTCGCCCGAGGCATGCGCATCGAGCTGGGCAAGTTCGTGATTCTGCTGATTTCAGGCACGGCGAGCATCGATGAGCAGGGCAAGACCGTGCACGTGGGTGACTTTCGCGCGCAGACACAGCGCACGTTTGAGAACATCACCGCTCTGCTTGCGTCGGAGGGCGCGACGTGGAAGGACGTGGTCCGAACCACTTGCTATCTTCGGGATATCGAACGCGATTACAAAGCGTTCAACGAAGAGCGGGCCGCGTTTTATGCGCGGCAAGGATTGAATCCGCTGCCGGCCTCCACCGGCATTCAAGCGATTCTTTGCCGGCCGGAATTGCTCGTCGAGATTGAAGCCATCGCGATGTTTCGGCGCGAAGCGGTGAAGGCGTAGCCATGCGGTACGCGGCGCTTATCTCGATCGCGGCGCTGCTGGCGTGCGCAGCGGCGGCGCCGGCTCATGGTCAGACGCCGGCGCCTGCGTCCGCGCCGGCACCGGCGTCCGCGCCAGCTGCAGCGGCAGCGCCAGCGACCGTGCTCGCACAAGCCGCGCAGCCGTGTTCGTGCGGGAGCAATCCAGCCGGCCGACCCGCGACGCGCAGCCTGAAGCCATACGCCGGCGCGCCGGACGATATGCGTCCCTATGCAAAATTCACCGATCCCTACTACGCGTATTACAACGATTTGATCGAATACAACGGCGCCGCGCGCGATGTACCCGATCCAGATCTCAAAGACCTGAGCGAAATTCGCATCGGCTTCATCGGCCCGCTCTTCAATCATCCCGATCAAGAACTTGGCAATCGCATGTTGCATGGGGCGCAACTTGCGATCGACGAAGCGAATGCCGCGGGCGGATATTGCGGCAAACCATTTCGGCTGATGCTGCACAACGACTCGGCCACTTGGGGCGCGTCCAGCAATGAAGTGGTGAAAATGGTGTACGACGAAAACGTTTGGGCAATTTTCGGATCGATCAGCAGCGACACGACGCACATTGCGTTGCGCCTCGCCTTGAAGGCTGAGACGCCCATCGTGAACAGCGCCTCCACCGATCCCACAATTCCTGAAACCATCATCCCGTGGTACTTCACGGATATTCAGGATGACCGGCTGCAGGGCTACACGCTGGCGCGGCACATTTACACGGAGCTGGGCCTGACGCACATCGCCATTTTGCGCGTGAACGATCGCTATGGGCGCTTCGGCGTGCTGAAATTCCGCGACGCTTCGCGGCGGCTGGGGCATCCGGTGGTGATCGAGCAGCAATTCATGCCCGGCGATACAGATTTTCGCAGGCAGCTTCGTGTGATCCAGGATTCCGGGGCGGATGGAATCGTATTGTGGACCGATATTCGACCGACTGCGTTGATCTTGCGGCAAATGAAAGAGCTGGGAATGAAGCAGCGCGTGTTCGGAAGTCACCGAACGATTGGCGATGCACTTTTGACGCTTGCGGGACCGGCTGCCGAGGGCTTTGAGGCGGTCTACCCATACGATCCGACGCAGCACGACCAGCAGTGGCTGGATTTTGTTGTGCGGTTCGATGCGCAGTACCACGAAAAGCCGGATCATTTCGCGGCGCTTGCTTACGATGCGATGCGCATTTTGTTGCAATCGATCTGCCGCGCGGGATTGAACCGCGGCCGGATTCGCGACGCGTTGACTGCCACGGAAAGCTACAAGGGCGTGACTGCGGAAATGGTGTTCGATCCCAATTGCAAGAACATTAGCCCAATGTTCCTGGCGACCGTGCACAACGGCGCGATCGCGTACCGGCGCATCACGATGGCGAAGGCGTACGCGCAGGTCGGCGAGGGCGGAGTGAGTTACTCCGGCCCGGCGACGCCGACAATTGCTTCTGCTTCGGCGACACGGAAGATCGCCGTGTTCGGGCCGGGCGCAGATCAGGCCGTGGGCTCGCCGCAAATTACGGAACTGCTCGCGAAGTTGGATCGTACCGGGCGGCATTTTTCGCTGATCGCGATTCCCACGGAGCGATCGTGGGGGCAAGCTTCGACAGCGTTGGTGCAAGCTGTGTATCAGGATCAGGCGCTGGGAGTGATTGCGCTCGATCGGGACTCGAGCCATTTGGCGGAACAAATCGGAGTGAAGGCGTTTGTGCCGGTGCTTTGCATTTCGTCGGACACGATGCTTACTTCGGCCAACATTCCGTGGGTGTTCCGGCTGCCGGAGGGATCGTCGCTATCCGAAGCCGTGGACATTTTCACGCAGGCCGCGGAAGCGTCGGGAGCAAACCGCGGGAAGATCCGGGAGTTTTTGGCGTCAGGAAAATCGGTGGATGGAACGCGCTTCGAATCAACTGGGGAAATGCGGTGATTGCCGGCCGCCTTTAACGGCAGACTGGTTCGCCCGCCGGTGCTATTTCCCTGGCTCGATGAATCAACTCGTGCAACGTTTCGCAGACCTCATCGATTTCGCTCTCTTGCAATCGATTGAAAAAAGGCAATGCCAAGGAGCGCGCGGCTTCGCGTTCCGTAACTTTGAGATCGGCGCGCGGCGCGGACAGATCTCGATACGCTGGTTGCAGATGAATCGGCGCGAAATACCGTCCGCAACCGATTCCACGGCGTTCCATTTCCTTCACGATCCAGTCTCGCTGAAATTGAGCGAAGTGCTCTGATAATCGAACGACGTAAACGAACCAACTGATCTTGCGGCGGGGCGCGGCCAGCGGGGGGAGAACTAGATCGCGATTTTCTCTCAGGCGCGCATCGTACTGCGTTGCGATTTGTTCGCGTCGCGGGAGGATCGCGTCGATTCGTTTGAGCTGTTCGATTCCCAACGCACAATTCATTTCGGGCAGGCGGTAGTTGTAGCCGATTTCGGAATGCTGGAACCAATCATCGGAATCGGCTCGGCCTTGATTGCGCAGAGCGCGCGCCGTGGCGGCGATTGCCGGATTCCCGGTGACGATCATTCCGCCTTCGCCCGTCGTGATTTGCTTATTCGGGTAAAAGGCGAACACGCTTGCGTCGCCGCACACGCCCACTTTCCGGCCATCGTATTCGGCACCGATCGCTTCGCACGCATCTTCGATCACGTACAGACGATGTCGCCGGGCGATCTCAAGAATCTCCGATAAATCCGCGGGGCACCCAAACGTGTGGACGATAAGTATGGCCTTTGTTCGCGAGGTGATGGCCGCCTCAATTCGGTGCGGATCGAGATTCAAGGTTTCCGGTTCGATATCGACGAACACGGGCATCGCGCCTTCGTAGCGGAGCACGTTGGCGACGGCGATGAATGCGAAGGAGGGAACGATCACTTCATCGCCCGCGCCGATTCCGAGCGCGCGCACGATGAGATGCAGGCCGGCCGTTCCGGAACTCACGCCGATCGCATGTCGGGCGCCGATGTAGGTTGTGATGGCCTGTTCGAATTCTTCAAGCTTCGGTCCCATGCTGAGGCGCGAACTGCGAAGCACGTCGACGACCGCTGCGATCTCTTCTTCTCGGATATCGGGCGCAGAAAGAGGAATCTTCATCGCGCGCTCTTGGCTTTCGCGGCATTCGACGATTGATTCGCCGAGGGATGGAGCTTCAACAAGAGATCCTGGCCCAACGGCACCGTCGTCAATACCTCGACAATTTTCTCGGAGGCGTGGCCATCGCCGTATGGATTGATCATGCCGTCGAGAGAGCGGCGGAACTGCGGCGACCGCGCAATTTCGATGGAGCTCAGGACGGAAGCTTTGTTCGCGGCTGCGTCCAATACATTCCTGGCGCGCTCGCGGCCTTGCTGCCTGATGCCGATGTTGACCGTCGGGAGTTGGAAGGACGCCGTTTCCATAATGCCACTGCTGGAATTCCCGACGAGCATCGCGACGCGCGGCAGCAGGCTCCAATAGGTGACGGCGTCAAGATTTGTGAATATGGCGCCGCGACCGCGAGATGCCAGGAAAGATTTAGTGCGCTCGATCAGCGCGCGGCTTCCGGCGTCGGCGTTGGGGTAACAAAATAGAAGCTGATCGTCGATCTCGTGAAGCGCCGCAAGTAATTCGTCGGCTTCTTCGAGCGAGTTCCGGGCGATCGTCACCGGATGATATGCGACGAGGATGCTCGGACACGACAAATCCAAATGCAAAGTGGATTCCAATTGCTGGCGCGCAAGAAGCGTTCGCCGCCGAAGATGATCTAATGACGGCGCTCCGGCGCGATGAACGCGCCATTCCTCCTCGCCCATTTCGATCACGCGTTGGCGGGCGGCCTCGGTGGATGTGAAGTGGATGTGGCTCATCATCGTCAAGGCATTGCGGACGGCATCGTCAATCGCGCCTTCGCTGATTTCTCCGCCCTCGATGTGCGCGATCGGAATTCGGAGGGCGAGAGCGACGGACGCCGGAGCCAGCATTTCGTATCGATCCGCGATCAGCAGAAGCAGGTCAGGCCGCATACGTCCAAATAGATCTGCGAGGCCCAGCGTGGCGATGCCGATCGTTTTGGCCATTCCGACGTCGGTATCGGAGCTGAGCAGGCATTCCACGCGTGCGTCAATCGTGAAGCCGTCTTTTTCGATTTCTTGGAACGTGTTGCCAAACTCGGGCGAGAGGTGGGGGCCGAGAGCCACGATTCTGAGATCTACGGAATCTTTGGCAGACAAATCCCGCAGCGGCCAATACAAATGCGAGTAGTCGGCGCGGGATGACGTGACGACAGCGATAGTCCTTTTCATACGAATCACACGGGATGAGATGCGGCGTTCTGCCGCAATGCAAGAATTGTTTCGGTGGGTCGGTATTCGGGCACAAGCCGGAGCAGCCGATCGAGCAGGTCCGTCACGTCGCGTCTGTCCACGGCGTCTTGCAGCTCTGCCATCACGGCATCAAACTTTTCGTTAGGAGGTTGAGGAGTATTGACCAATCGGAGTCGCGCGCCGTTGGTTTCAGCGACCGTCTCACGATTCGAGAGGAACTCCTCACTCATCTTGTCGCCCGGGCGGAGCCCCGTTATCACAATCGGAATTTCGTTCTTGCGTTTGGCCCCGACGTTATCGATCAATTGATGAGCTAAGTCAAGAATGCGCACTGGTTCGCCCAGGTCGGACACAAATATGCCGCCTGGTCCGTCCAGACTCGCGGCCAAAATCAACAGTTCGACTGCCTCGGCCATGCCTAGGAAATACCGGGTGACGTCGGGATGCGTGACGGTCACAGGTCCGCCAGCCGCGATTTGCTGGAGGAATTTCGGAACCACGCTGCCGTGAGACGCGAAAACATTTCCCAGCCGAACGGCCCGCATCGGGCTGCGCGCGGAACTCCATCGCAGCAGCGCGAGTTCGGCCAATCTTTTGGAGGCGCCCATCACGCTGTGAGGGTTCACGGCTTTGTCCGTCGATACCATCACGAAGGTGGAGACGCCGTGCATTGCGGCCGTTTGCGCTAGGAGGTTGGTCGCGAGAGCGTTGTTCTGCACGGCCGCGATCGGATTGAACTCCATCAACGGCACGTGTTTGAAGGCTGCGGCGTGAATGACTGCTTCCGGTGCGTGCTCGTCAAATATTTCTGAGAGCAGCGCGGCATCGCAAATGTCTCCCAGAATCGAAACGTGGGCCTCGCTACCTGGTAGAGCGCTCAAAGCAAACTCGACCTGGTGAAGATTACATTCCGAATGATCCAAGAGGATCAGCGAACGCGGCCGATGCTCGACGATCGCATTCGCGAGCGCAGATCCGATCGAGCCGCCCGCTCCCGTCAACAACACGCTGCGATCTATGTAGGGATCGTTCATCGGCGCGTCATCGGCTCACTGTGATTTCGCCGGATAATCGAACTTGAAGCTAGGGCTTGCGGGGCCAGCCACACCGCGCGTGTTGTACTCAAGCAAATATTTCAGGTGCGCATCATCCTGGGGATAAGAAATTCCATTTGCGTATGGGTAGGGAACCAGCGTGTGGAACGGAAGCGGCGCGACCGTGTCTCCGTGCGCGGCGTAGAAATCCATGTCTTTGGCGAAGCCATCGGCGTAGAAGAAATAATCTCGCGTCCATCCGGCGGGCAGAGCGGGCAAGAGCGCAGCGTCAAAATCTACTGCCACTTCGTCGCCGGAGCCGAAGATCGCATACTCGTCGTCGCTCGCTCGCACAAGATCGGTGACGTCGCCGTACCGCGTGTAGTTGCCGGTTTGCCGGGTGTACGGGCCGCTCGGGCTGACGTCTTCGTAGATGTAGGAGATGTTGTTCCGTGGTTCGCCTTCGACGACGCGCGGATAGCCGCGAAAACTCAGATTCGCGGCGGACAAGGGAGCTTCACTTACGCGGTACGCCAAATCTGGCGCCGAGTTATCAATGCGAATTCGATCCCAGTAGATTCTCAGGTTTGTTGTGATCCGAATTTTGCGCGTGCCCGCAGGAAGCTTGCCGGTCAAATCCGCGACCATGGTGCGCGCAAGGCCCGCGGGAAATCCCATGTCGTCAACGACGCGAACCCAATTGCCGGATGAATTCTGCGCCTCCACGTAAGGCGCGACGGGTTGAATTCCCGCTTGCCACGCCGCGTACATGGAATTTGCCGAAAAATAATCCGTAAATCCATCCATCAGAAGCTGAAGCGGACGCGAGGCGTCCCACGAACCGAGATCGAGCGTGAGCGAGTGCATTCCCGTGAAGCCTTGATACGGGGCGTTCGGCAGATCCGTTACGTACTTTCCATCGCGTTTGAGAAGAAGCGGCAGAACATCGTGCCCCTGATCGTCCCACGCACCGACCGGAGTGTGCGCGCCGTGACTTGCGATGACTTTAAATTTCGGGAACGGCGGATTGCTGGCGAAATACTCGTTCGGATAAACTTCGACGTCCGCAGGATGATCGACGGCAAGAAGGCGAACGCGATCGAGATAATCCAGCTCTTCCATCGGCTCGATCATGCGAAAAAGAATGTGGCCGGCTCTTAGCTCGACTTGCGAGCCTGCGACCCTGAAGTATTCTTCCGGGTCGGGTGTGTTTCGCTGGTTCGGTCCGATCCAGTGGCCGACGATGCCCGGGCCGATCATATCGGCCAGAAATTCGAATTTCTTTCCGTTCCAGACGAAAACAATCGGGCAGGAGCTTCCGCGGCGATCGATCTCGGAAATCTCATTCCGCTTTCCAGCGGAAATGTCCAATTCGTCCTGAAGCACGCCGGTAGGCCAGAGCATCCGCACGATGTCAACTTGTTGCTCGCTGCCCAGGCCCGCGTGAATTTCGGCGGAGCCTTGGCCCAGATATCCCGATGCTCCCGGAACTTCCCATTTTTGCTGAAGGGCGCCGGAGAAAATCTCCACTCTCGTGCCGATGCCAGTGGCGTTGTCGTGCAGGCCTTTCAACGCGACTTGCAGCCAATTATTTCGCGCGCCGCCATCGTTGCGGAGCAGCACGGGCGGCAAGTTGTTCTGCGTGATGAGCAGATCAACGGCACTATCGCCGTCATAATCGAATGCAATCACGCTGCGCGGATTGTGCAGCACGATTTTGTCGAGGCCAACGTCGTGGGTGACGTCACGAAAACCAGCGGGGCCTTCATTGCGGAGCAGCGCGATGCGGCCTTCGCCCGATTTGGTTTCGCCGACGGCGACGAGATCGATCCAGCCGTCGTTGTCATAATCGATTGCCGCCACGCCCCACGCGCGCTGCCAACCAAGATCTGGCAATGGCACGCGCTCGAACGATTTTCCCCCAACATTCCGCCACAAGCTGAGACCAGGCGCGCCCCAGTGAGTGAACGCTAGGTCCATCCAACCATCCTTATCGAAATCAAGCGCCACGGCTCCGGCGGTTGGCGCGGGCATATCGGAGGTCCACGGAGTCATCGCTTTGAATTTGCCTTCGCGCGGATTCAGAAGGGCGGCTGGAGATTTCTGCCAACCGGTGACGATGAAGTCGATTGCGCGATCGTTGTTGATGTCGCTTGCGATCACGCCGACAGACGGCCCGCTGCCTTCGAGGCCCGCTTCGCTGGTCCAATCCGTGAACGTGCCATTGCCATTGTTGCGCCACAGGACATTGCCGGGAGAATGCGCGTCCGCAGGAAACGCGAATGGCTGAGAAGGGTCGGAAAGCGGCAGATTTGCGAATCGCGTGACGTACAAGTCGAGATCGCCATCGTGGTCGTAATCCACAAAGGTGATGCCGAGCAGCAGGCCTTCGGTTTTGATTCCAACTTTCTCAGTCACATCTTTGAATACGCCGTTGCCTTCGTTGTGAAAAAGCAGCAGGTGGCCGTTCCATGCCACAGCGAGGTCCGGCTTCCCGTCGTTGTCATAATCGCCCACGGCGCAGCCGGTTCCTTCTCCGTGAAGATTCAGTCCCGACGATTTCGTGACGTCCACAAACTTGCCGCCACCAACATTGTGGTAAAGCGCCGCATCGCCACGTCCATCCGCATCGAGCACAAAAATGTCGGGTTTGCCGTCGCCGTCGTAGTCGATGACGCAAGCGCCGCTGCCGAGAAAATTGGCGAGTGTGGAATTCGGCAGCGGAGTGCCGCGTGGCGAGGCCGAAGCAATGCCGGCAAGCGAAGTGACGTCAACAAAATGCACCGGGATCGCGGCAGGCACAGGCTCTGGCGCAGGCATCATTGAGGAGACAAGCGAATAATTTCCTTGCTCGCCGTAGGCGGAGCCAATCGGCGCGGCGAGTTTTTCGGCGTTGATGTGCTCGAAAAGTTCCAGATGCTCTTTCGCGCTTGCAACGTCGCCCGATCTCCGCTCGGCTTGCGCCAATCCAAATTCCGCGGAGAGGTGCAATGGATTTCGCGCAAGCGCTTCGCAGAAAGATGCGATCGCCTTGTCGTACTGACCCTGCTGAGAGTAAAGCAGGCCAACGAAATATCGCGAATCGGCGTCTTCGGCAACGATTTCTGTGACGCGCGTGAAATCGGCTAGGGACGCATCGGAGTCGCCCGAAGCTTTGTCCAGAAGCCCGAGATTGAACCATGCGCGTGCGTTCTGTGGATCGAGATCGACGATCGCCTTAAGGATTTGGCGCGCCTCGTCATATTTCTGCAGGTTGAAAAGGGCGATCCCGACGTTGACGCAGGGAATTGCAGTCTTCGGTCCGCGCGCGCATGCGGCTTGAAACTTCGCGAGAGCATCCTCGAATTGCTGGCGGTTCATCAGCGAAACGCCGAAGTTATTGTCGCGCACGGCTCCCAGATCGGCGGCGGGTTGCGCCGGCTGCTGCTGCTGCGCGACCGCGGACTGGATGCTGGCCTGCCAACTTAAGAAGACAAGTGCGCTCGTAATGAGCAAAAAAGGCGCGACGATTCGCTTGAAATGAATCCGGGGTCCCCCGGGACGATCCGATTTAGACATTTTATTTTCTTGGTGCAAGGGCATTGTACGCTACTGCGCCCTGACCTTCTTTGACGATCACGATTTGATTCGCGGCGACCTTGGTCAGATGGTCGGTCTGGCCGCTCGGCCAATATACGTCAATCGTGTCGGCCTGCGCATGCTTAGCGAGTCCGAAGGTGAGGATGAGTTCGCTCGAAGAAAGATAGCTGGAGCCGCTGGAGAGCATCTTTGATTGAATATCGGCGCCCGCGCTGACGCGCACCACCGTGCCAATCCCATCGCGGTTCGATCGAGTTCCCACAAGTTTGATGCGCAGGCTGTTGTTCGTGCTTCCAGTATTGCGAAAAAGATGGACCGGCCCGCTGTTTGTCGCGACGAGCACATCGAGCACTCCATCGTTGTCGATATCGCCGTAGGCCGCTCCGCGCGCGACTTCGGGATTTGCAAATTCCGCACCGGCCGCGCCCGTTACGTCCTCGAATTTCCCGTTGCCGAGATTGCGGAACAGATGCGGCGGCTCCGCATAGCGCACGCGCGGTTGCACGCGTTCAATCGAGTCGTCAATATGGCCGTCGGCGACGTAGATGTCCGGCCATCCATCCAGATCGAAATCGAAAAAGAAGCAGCCGAATCCCAGCGTCAGCAAAGTGGCGTGGCCTACTTCGGATTGCGGCGCCTCGTCCACGAATAATCCGTTGCGCTCGTTGTGATATAGCGAAACCATCTGATTGGCGAAATTCGTGATCAGCACGCTTGGATAGCCGGAGCGATCGTAATCCGCCGCGTCCACGCCCATTCCGGCGCGCGCGATTCCGTCCTCGCTATAGGCGATTCCGGCTGGGACGCCTTTCTCGGTGAACGTGCCGTTGCCATTGTTCATGTACAGCTTGTTCGGCTGCGTATCATTGCTGATCAGAATGTCCGGCCAGCCGTCTTGATTCGCGTCGAGGATCGCGACGCCGAGACTTTTCGACGTCGGATCAAGCAGGCCCGCCTTTGAAGTTGCATCCTCGAACGTGCCGTCGCCGCGATTGTGCCACAGGCGAATGGAGGTTCCCTTGTAAGCTTCCGGTGTGCAATAGGATTTCGTTTTGCCGTCAAGCGTGCAGTAAATGTCGTTGGCCGGCGACCACTGGATGTAGTTCGCAACGACCAGGTCGAGATGGCCGTCGCGATCGTAGTCCACCCACGCGGCGCTGGTGCTGAATTCGTTCGGTCCCCAAAGCCCGGCTTGTTTGGTGACGTCCGCGAACGTGCCGTTGCCGTTGTTGCGAAAAAGATGGCTCTGGCCCAGCGCGGTGACGAAGATGTCGTCGTAGCCGCTGTTAAGGTAGTCTCCGATGGCCACGCCCATCGCATACATCTCAACATCGAGACCCGCTTGCTTGGTCACGTCCGTGAACGTGCCATCGTGATTGTTATGATAGAGCGCCAGCGTTGAGCGATGCCGGATGTGCCCCGGGAAGTCCATCCCATTGACGATCAGAATGTCCTGCCAGCCGTCATTGTCGTAATCGAGAAAGGCCACACCGGGCCCCATCGTTTCGGGCAGCCACTTTTTGCCGAAGCTGCCGTTGTTGTGGACAAAATGAATCCCGGCGGCTTGGGTGATGTCCTCAAAATGGATGGCAGCCGGCTGAGCCGCGACTGCGGCTGGATTCCGCAGCGCGGCACTCATCCCTGCGGCAGAGACCACGACGCAGCACGCCGCCACGCACGGCCAGAAGCTACGCGGACGCATCAATTGGCCCCGCCTTCAAGGCTGGCAGCCGGTTGATAGCCTGCCTGGTGAGACGGCGCAACGAAGTTAGATGTGTGCTCGTGAATCAGTTGGCGCTCGCGATTGTCGTCTGGGTGCGCGCGCAGGTAAGGACCAGTGAGCGTCTGCGAAGCTTCGTCGGCCTTGAAGCGCAAATATCTTTTCTCGAATTGCGCGGCGGTTTCGGTTTGGCCCAGCCCCGTATAGCACAGCATTAAATTGTAGTTGGCTTCCAGGTCTTCCGGGTCGATCGAAATCGTAGTTTGAAATTCGCGGATCGCTTCGATGTAGCGGCGCTCGAGGAAGAGAATGCGCCCGAGATCGTCATGCACAACGCGGTCGTACGGATACTGAGCCAGCACTTCGCGCAAATTTGTCATGGCGTCTTCGTATTTGCCTTCGTTGCGCAGTGCCTTCGCATAGAAATAGTGCGCGCGCGCTAGATTCGGATTCAACGAAAGCGCGCGTTCGATGGCCTGCTGCGCGGCAGCGTCATTGCCCTCTTGCACACGCACGCGGCCGATATTCAGCCAGCCGTCGGGATTCGCCAGGTCCGCTTCCGTGATTTTGCCGAACGCAAATGCCGCGCCGGTCAGATCGCCTTGGGCTAACAGGCCGATGCCGTAATCGTTCCAGCGCGTCCAATCGTCGCGATTCACCACGATGTTCGGCTCCGGCTCTTTTCCGCTGGCCGGGATTACTCCCACCGTGATGGAGTTTTCGGCCATGGTCACGATCGGCAAGTTAGGAATGCCGTGGGCGCCGCCGGGCACGCGAGATGGATCGCCTGTGAACACCCATCGCGTGTCGTCGAAGTCCGGCGAGACCGCGGGATTGATTTGGCTCGGATCGTGCACGCCGGCGAATGAAAACTGCGTGTTCCACCAAGCGAATTTGCGATAGTTCAGCTGCGCACGCAAATGAATATGATTTCCCGCGTTGGCCGGAATGTGAATGCGATAGTGGACCGTATCCGCGGCGCCGGGCGGAATCAGATGAACGTAAACCACCGCGCGCGTGGCCGAAGCGTTGCGCTTATTGATAGGGTTGCCGTGCGCATCGATTTGCAGAGAGCGGTAGAAGTGCGCGCTGGGATCCACCGGGCCATTGCCGCCGTCTTGCACATAGCCGCTCCAAAAAACCACGCGGCCCTTGTCGTCGGTGGCCTGAAGCGAAAGCCAGCAATCGAACGCATCCACCGTGCCGCCCGGGAAGAAATGGCCGACGCCACGTGTGCGCACGACCACGTCTACTCGGTAGGTGCCGCCTTGGCGCACCTCGACATTTGCGCGATTCATCGGAGCCGTGAGCAGGGCCGTCGGCGTTGCCGATTGCTGCGGGGCATTGGCCGGCGCGGTTGTTTCGGCCTCTTCGCCCACCGCGAATGTCGTGGCAAATCCCGGAGCGGGCGCCACCGTGCCGGATTCACTGGCAACTTGCGTCGCGCTCTCGGGAGAAATCGCGAAGATGTCGACGCTCACTTGATTGTTTTGAAGGAAATCTTCCGTGGCGCTCAGTTGCGCGGCAGCGCCATTCACAAAGGGGAGTGCGGTGTTCGCAGCGGGGAAGCGATGCGAGTGGATGAAGCCCGCGACGTTGCCCGCGTCCGTGGAATTCGTCAGCGGCATGTGGCAGTCCGCGCACATCTGTGCGGTCTTCGGATAATAGAATGAGCGCGATCCTTCGCCCGAGACGCCGCTGGCCTGCCAATTGTCGTATTCATTGAAGCCGCGGACCCAACGATAGTGATTCACCGGCACATCGAGGTGGACTTTGTGGCACGCGGCGCAAAAATCCGCCGTCTGTGTGCGCATGAAGGGTTTCAAAAACACGCGGCGATGCGGTTCCGGATTCAAGTCAATCAGGAAATCGTGCAGCCGGCGCACCCACGGATTCTTACTGGCCGCCAAGCGATGCAACGCCGGGTACTCCAGCTCAAAATCGCCCTGACCCATCGTGCTTTTCACTTTCGCGATGGAATGGCACATCATGCAGCCGAGGCCGGCTTGGCCCGCGGGAGTGTCCTCCACTTCGCGGATCGGGCGATCGAACATTCCGCTGAACAGTAGAGCGGGATCGTGGCAGCCGGCGCACCACTTTGATGGCTTGATCCCTACCGTATCCTGCATGTACTCGATGCTTTTTCTGTACCACGCATTGTTGAACGATGAAAAATGGTGCGCCGATTGTTCCCATTCGTTGTAAATGTCCGCGTGGCAACGCTTGCAACTGTCGGATTCCGTGAAGTAGTTGGCCGGAATGCGCACGCCGGCCTCGGTCTGGGCCGAGCTAGGGAAGAATGGGCCGGTCGGACCATCGCCTTCATCGTTCATCGACGCCGGAGCGATCGAAGGATTTTCGATCCTGTTTGCGCGCTCGAAGGGCACGGTGCGGACCCACCACGCGCCCATCGTCACGAGGCCGGCGGCGGCCACGAAAATCGCAGCACGAAAAGCAGCGGCGAAATTGCCGCTTCGTTGCAGCCATCGCTTGCCGGCCCACTCCGATAGCAGCAAGGCTCCGCCCGCAACGCACGCGGCGATATGGCCGTACAGCAAATTATTCTTGCTATGAGGTGTGCCGGTGTACGCGAGAATGGCGCCGGCGATCCCGCCGAAGGCGAGGAGAAGCCAAGCAGCGCGCGCAATCAGGATTCCTTCCTGCCAGATCGCGCGGAATATAAAAACCAAAGTGATTAGGAAGGCCACTCCTGCGACGAGGTGCAGTACGACGGCCGCAAAATACGGCAGCGTCGCCGATGGCCACGCAAAAAGATACGCGGCTGACAGGAAAAGCGCTGCCAGCAGTATGCGCGCGAGCTTTCTCATCCTCGGTTGGGATACAGGGGGACGATCGACGTGAGAAATAACAAGCTCCCCCCTCGCCAGAATCCAAATTCAGCCGCGAATTTTATCACCTGAGTGAGCAAAGTCGACGCGCGAAATGGAATTTGGCCGCAGAAAGCGCGCAGAATTACGACACGGCTCGCAAACGGGCACAATAGTACAAAGACATTAGGAATCCCGCGCATCTCGAAAACTCGCGTGGGCGCCCATGCTAAGATCCGACTCGAAAATCGTGAGGAAACCAGGGGCCAATCCGAACGAGATTGTTTACAGCCCCCTCGTGGCGTTGGCAAATCTTGTTCGGACGAAGAAGATCTCTCCCGCGGAATTGGTTGATGTGCACATCGCGCAAATTGAACGGCTGAATCCTAAGCTCAACGCGTTTGTGCACTTCGCGTTCGACGAAGCTCGGGCAGAGGCGCGCGCGGCGGAGAAGACACGGCGCTCGCGAAAAGGGCATGGCGCGCCTCGCGCTCTCGAAGGCGTGCCGATCACAATCAAGAGCTCGATCGACGTCGCCGGTTATCCTTGCGAATGCGGCAGCCGGATTCGCAAAGGGAACCGGCCCGTCAGCGACGCACCACTCGTTGCGAGGCTGCGTGCGGCAGGCGCGATCATCCTCGGCAACACAAACGCGCCGGAATTCTTGATGGCGTATGAAACCGACAACCTTCTCTATGGCCGGACGAATAGCTCCTGGGACCTCGCTCGAACGCCGGGCGGCTCCAGCGGCGGAGAAGCAGCGGCTATCGCCGCAGGCTGTTCCGCCGGAGGCGTCGGCAGCGACGGCGGCGGCTCAATTCGAGTGCCCGCGCATTACTCCGGCATCTGCGGGCTGAAGCCGACGCCGGGCCGCGTGCCTTCCACGGGCCACTTTCCCGCGTCCGCCGGACCGTTTGCGCAGCTCGGAGTCGTCGGCCCGATGGCGCGCAGCGTGGCCGATGTGAAAAAACTATTTGAGATCATAGCGGGACCCGACCCTGGCGATCCGTGTTCCGCTCCTGTTGCGCTGCGGAAGTGGAGCGATCGCGAAGTCCGAAAGCTCCGCGTCGGATTTTTTGAATCGCACGATTTTGCGCCCGCGACTCCTGAGACGGCCGCGGCCGTTCGCCGGGCCGCGGAAGCGCTTCAGCAACAGGGATTCAACGTTCAAGAGTGGCGGCCCGAGAATCTCGACCGAGTGTGGGAATTGTGGTGGAACTTATTCGGACGAGCGGGCCAAATGGCTTTCGCGTCGCTGCTCGCGGGGCGCGAGAACGATTTGAGTCCGCTATTCAAGGAGTTTCGCGCGTGGGTCGCGGCCGAACCGCCGCTCAGTGCAGACGAGCTGCTCGATACGTTCCTCGATCGCGACGATCTCAGAACGAAGCTCCTCGCGAAAATGGAAACTTTTCCGATTCTCATTTGCCCTGTCTGCGCAATCCCGGCCTTTCGCCACGGCGAGAGAAAGTGGAATGTCGGCGGACGCGAGGTCGAATACCTGAAGGCCATGGCGTATTCGCAGTGGTTCAATTTGCTGGGAAATCCGGCTGTGGTTGTGCCCGTGGGTCAATCACCGGAGGGTTTGCCAATCGGAGTGCAAATTGTGGGGCGGCCTTGGGAGGAAGAAGCGATTCTGGCTGTAGCGGCTAAGATTGAAGAATCGTGCGGAGGCTATCGGCGTCCGCCGCTGACAAGCGCTCAATAGTCGCCGCCCTTCAATTTCTAAACGCTCACGCCTCTTTCACTGAGAGCACTCGATCCGCCGCGACATTCTGCAGCGTCTGAACAATTCCCGAGGGCCAGCGAATCTCGATCTGCTTAACCGTGCTCTCAGCGCCAAGGCCGAAATGCACCGGTCCGTGGCTGGATGAAGCGTAGCCGACGCTGGTGGTCATGTGGTTGTATTGCGTGCCGGCCGCCGTCACCACCTTGACGATCGCGCCGATTCCGTCGCGATTGCTCTTCGTTCCTTCGAGCGCGATATCCAGCCAGTGGCCTGAGCCTTCGCTGCGATTCATCCAGATTTCGGCTTCTCGTCCCAACGCCGAGACGACGACGTCCATGCGGCCATCGCCATCAAAATCGCCGAACGCGCATCCGCGATGTCGCGCGCGAGGAGAAGCATCCAGTCCCGCTTCGGCAGTCAGCGCCTGCCACTTTCCGCTGGCGCCCAAATTACGAAATACCGTGTTGTACTGCTCGATCGCGATGCCGGGTCTCGGGATCGATTCGACGTGCCCGCGAGCGACGAACAAATCCTTCCATCCATCGTTGTCAAAATCGAAAAGACCCGGGCCGTAGCCGGCCATGGAGCCGCTCAACACCTGCATCCCGCTTTCATACGTGATTTCCTCAAAACCGCGGCCGCCCATATTTTGGAAAATCGGGAAAGTCTGATTATTGAGAGCTACGAACGCGATGTCCGGGTAACCGTCGTTGTTGATGTCCCGAAAATCCGTGCCCATGCCGGAGATGAATTCGCCGCTTTCAACCAAGGCTACGCCGGACTGAAGCGCGACCTCCTCAAATTTCTTCCCGGTGTGGTGGAACAGAAAATTGTAAGAGGTGTCGTTGGTGACGAACAGATCGGGCCGGCCATCCAGATCGTAATCCGCCACGCCCACGCCCATCCCTTTGCCCACGTGTGCGCGAATCCCCCATTCCTCGGACACATCCTGAAACGTTCCGTCGCCGCGATTCAAAAACAATTGGTTGGGTTGGCCCTTATAGAGGTTTGGACTGCAGTAGTCGTTGGCGTTGCCGAACGGGCACATCGGCTCCGTTTTGATGTCCCATCGCATGTAGTTGACGACGAACAGATCAAGCAGTCCGTCATTGTTCACGTCCACCCACGCCGCCGTGACCGACCACAGCGGACCGTAAACGGGATCGATGGAGCGGTCCAGTTCCGCTTTGGCGGTAACATCGGTGAAAGTTCCATCGCCATTATTGTGGTACAGGGTGTTGCCGTGGACGCCCGCCACGAAGACGTCGGGATAACCGTCGTTGTCGTAGTCGCCGACGGCCACGCCGTTGTCGTATCCGATTCCGGCCAAGCCCGCCGCGGCCGTAACATCGGTGAAAACTCCGTGGCCGTCATTGCGGAACAATCGATTTGAGAACTTCGGCGAATCTTTTTTCAGAGTCGCGATATTCGCCCCATTGGTGAGGAAAATATCGGGACGTCCATCTTTGTTGTAATCGAACACGGCAATTCCGCCCGCCATCGTCGCCGGAGCGCGCGGCGTCATCGGAGTCTCATCGGTTTCCAGGCTGCAGGGAAGCGTCTGAAGGGAAAATCGAATTCGCGGTGGCGCAGCGAGTACGGGGGCCGCAGTACCTTGCAGGACGGGCGATACCATCGCGCCGCCGAGTATCGCGAGCGCCTCGCGTCGCGTCAGCGTTCCTCGCGCCGGCAAGACAGAACATCCATGGCGATTGAATCGCAAGTCAGTCCTCGGTTATCTCCGAGGCCAGATATTGCGGGTGTCCGCGCGAGTCGTCAACTGCGCGTGCTCTTTTTTCGGAATTCGCTACTGCCTGCGCCCAGCGGCCATTCGATCGGTCCCGCCCAGCCGCTCGCCGGCGAGCCTAGGTCAATCCCCGGTGTTTACGGGCAGATGATCCGTCGAGTGAATATAGCCTTCTTGCGCGAGGCGTTTTCCATTTTGTCGATACATCTCGGGATCGGCGGGAGCCCACGTTGCCAATCCATCGACGTAACGGTTGCACATGCAGAACATCGCGGCGATTAGCACGGCGTCGTGGATTTCCTTGTCCGTCGCGCCTTTCTGGCGCGCGCGCTCCACATCTTGGGCCGTGACGTGTTTGCCGCCCTTCTGCACTTTCCCGGCAATCGCGAGCAGCGCTTTCATTTTGTCGGAAATTCCGCTGGTCTCGAAATTGCGCTTCATTTCCTGAATGAGCGTCTCATTTCCTCCCAGATGGTGCGCAGCGACGGCCCCGTGCACGGTCTGGCAAAAATAACAGTCGTTCTCGGAGGAAACATGCGTCGCAATCATCTCCCGTTCGCCGCGGCTGAGGCTGTTCGGCCCGCGCAGCAACACTTCGGCGAGTTCGTTGATCGGCTTCGCTGTGGCCGGGCTAAACGCCATCGGGCCGAGAATTCCGGGAATCCCTTCGGGTAATCGAATATGCGGCATGAAAGCTCCTTTCAGTTCCATCGAGATTAAGTCGAGCCAATTTCGCTGGCCCGTTATTTTGCGATTGCCGCGGCGGGACGTTGTGAGCCGACTGCCACGTAGCCTTGGGTGGCCAACCTTTTCCCCATCTCGCGGTACGCCGCAGGATCCTCGGGCTGCCACGTGGCCAGTCCATCGACGTAGCGATTGAACATGCAGAACGCCGCGGCGATCAGCACCGTATCGTGAAGTTCCTTGTCTGTGGCGCCCAGCTTGCGCGCGCGCTCAACATCTTCGGCAGTGACGTGCTTGCCGCCCTTCTGCACTTTCCCCGCAATCGTCAGCAGCGCCTTAAGTTTGTCGGAGACCGGCGCCGTTTGAAAATTCTCCTTGAGTTGATCGATCAACTTGTAGTTTCCACCCAAGTGCTCCGCCGCCGAGGCGCCGTGGGAAAGCTGGCAAAAGCAGCAGTCATTTTGCGACGAGACGTAGGTGGCGATCATCTCGCGCTCCGCTGAGGTCAGCGTGTTCGGTCCGCGCAACAGCACCTCCGCCAGTTCCAGCAAAGGCTTGCTGGTTTCTGGGCTGATCGACATCGGTCCTAAAATTCCGGGCACCCCATCGGGTAGATTTATGTGAGCCATCGACTTCTCCTCTCGGCCAAATTTGTAAATCACGACCAGTGACGTCCGCCAACCTCGCCGCGGGCCAAAAACTAAACTCCCAACTTCTCGGACGCCAGACGCGTCCCTTCGACACGGCTGCGAATTTTGGCGAATGCGGTTTCGCGCGAAGTCGATGTGTCGTCAGCGAACGGAGAGAAACCGCAGTCGTCGGTAGTGCCGAGCGATTCCACGGGAATGAATTCAGCGGCTTCCAGAACGCGATCGCGCACTTGCTCCGGCGTTTCGACGCGCGGATTGATCGGGTCGATAACGCCGACGAACAGAATCTGCCCGGGCTTCAACAGGGTCTGCGCCGCTTTCAACACGCGTCGCCGATCGGTCTCGCTCGCCAACTGGATGTAGAACCGTCCGGCCTTCAGGCGAAACAACGACGGCAGCAAGCCCACGTAATCGACGTCGAAGCTATGTGTCGAGTCGTGATCGCCGCCCGGACAGGTATGTACGCCAATCTTCTTCTGCTCCGCGGCAGAGAAGCGATCGAGGACGCGGTTATTCAAGTCGATGAACGCGTTCAGCAGATTGCCCGAAGGATCGAGCTTGAGCGCCAATCGCCCTTCCGTGAAATCGACTTGCACGCAGTAAGCGCCTTCGCCGATGCATTCGCGAATGTCGCGCTCCGCCTCGTTCGTAAGATCGTCCAGGAATGTTTCGCGCGGATATTTGGCCAGCCCGTCCTGCGGATAAAGCAAACTCAAAGCGGACGCCGAGATCACTGCTTGCTTCAGCGGACGATGAGCATATCGCCGCGCGGCCTTCAGAAAAGCTACGGCGTGAATGCCGTATCGAAATGGCCCCGCCGTCAGCTTGGGAAGTTGCCGCGTGTGACCGTCCGCAAACGGAATCACGACGCCATCCGCCGCCAGGTTCGCAAGTCCTGCCAGCGGATAGGTAGCGAAACTCGATTTGGTCTGCTCGCCATCGGTGATCACCGGCGAGCCCGTTTCTTCAAAGCGCGCGATGGTCTCCCGCAAGGCGGCGTCTTCCGCGGCCTGAAACTGCTCGCTCGAAATGCGATTCGCGGCGCGATCCGCCATCGCCGTCAGTAGCTGGGCCGGGCGAGGAATGCTTCCAATTGGTTCGGTCGGTATGGGCATGTTTTGACCTTCGTGACTCAGGCGCCCTATTAGAAATTCAACCGCATGGAAAGTTGCACTTGCCGCGCCGGCGCCACATAGCTTGGCGTGCCAAAGGTGGGATTCGCCGGGCTGCCGATACCGTCGCCGTACCGTTGGGGCATCGCGCCCAGCAATACTGGCGATCCATAGACCGTGTCGATGGCCTCGACGTTCGGACGATTGAACAAGTTGAAGATTTCGCCGCTAAGCTCCAATTTGACCTGCTCGCGCAAAGAAAATTCTCTTTGAAGGCGAATGTCGGTGGTGTAAGACGGGTCGCCCTGATAGGTGTTGCGACCAATCTCGCCCACACGATCGGAGAAAGGGAATTGATCGCCGTTGGTGTTCATGCCGGCATAGAGCGTGTAGTAGAGCGGACTCTGCAGCGTACTCAACAGAGAGAAATTCAAATTGCGCAGAAAAGCATTCCAACTTTTGGGAGAGTCCGCCAGCACGGACAGCACGAAACGATCGCGAATGTCGTTGTCGCTCGGTCCGCGATCGAGCTGTGGATCCAGATAATCCACCGGCGTATCGGTCAGCTGAACGTCGGTCGAAATGTCGATGGACTTCGAATACGTGTAGTTTGCAAGGACACTGAAGTGGCGGGCCAGCGGTCTCCGCACACTTAGGGTACCGGCATTGTAAATCGAATACCCCGCTGGCTCATCCAGCAGCGCGAAACCGAAATTCAGATCGGCCGGCGTAAATTGCTGCACGCTGCCCGGAGGCGTGGTAGCCGGGATTCCATTGATGCTGTAATACACCGGCAGTCTGAGGGCGTGGATCCACTCGTATCCCACCGAGACGAATAGATTCCTAGCGATTTCGTTTTCCACTTCCAGGCTCGCTTCTTCGGCGTAGGCATTGGGAAATTTTCGATCCGAATAGCCCAGTGGGAATTGCACAAGTGAACTGGGGCCGAACGCCGTCGGACTAGGATAGATTCCGTAGTGCGTAAAATTCGAGAACTCGTGGCTCACGTTGGCTGGCCCGACGTAGTTACCGTCCACGCCGATGATTCCCGAAACCCCGAGCCCGACCAATTGAGTTGCCGGGTCGGCGAACTGAGGCACCTCCGGCTGATTCATGTTCGTAAATGCGGATGCCCCTTGCCACGACACCATATTGTCGCTGTAATCGAACGGCCCGGTGAACATGCCGAAGCCGGCGCGCACTACGCCCTTGTTTTGCCGGAACGAATAGGCCAAGCCAATCCTCGGCTGGACGTTTCCGTAATTCGTCGGGCTCATCAACCCGTTCACGCGCACGTCGGCCGCCGACGGCATGAAATCAACGTCGTAACGCGCTCCGAATGTGAGCGTCAGGTCCGATCGCGCTTTCCACTCGTCCTGCGCGTACAAGCTTGAAAGCTTGTGCCAGAAATTCAGGTCCGTGGCATTATTGAAAGTCGACGCCGCCGGTCCGGCATAGAGACCCGTTTCGAATGGCAGTGTGCGCTGCGGAATCTGCTGGCCGTAGTAGCTGCTCGGCTCCAAGAAGAGAAAGTCCAGCGGAGTGCCTGGACCGAAGACGCTGAACGGTCCTGTACCAAAGAAACTTTGCGGAGCGAAAACTCCCGCGCCGGGCGTGAAGAATGTGGTGTGCGCGCTGATCCACTCGGGCTCAAAATCCCCGCCGAATTTGAACGTGTGCTTGCCGTGGACGTTCGTCAGGTTTTCGGCGGCCTGGAAATGCTGCTCGCGGTAGAAATGGACGCTGCCGGTGAATCCCCCCGAGTTCAGCAGGTCCGCGACGACGATGGACGGCTCAAAGCCCTCACCTGTGGGATTCATTTCGAAGGTTCTGCGCCCGAAATTAAGCACGCTCTCCGACGTCCATTGGCCGCCTAGCAGGTGCATCAGGTTTCCGTCGACGGTTTGGTCCTGCACGGGATTGTTGCGGAACGTGGAAGGCAAACCCTGCCCCGGAGCTGTACTGGGAATGTTGTCCTTGCGATCGTTGCTGACGATGTAGCCGGCGTTCAGCACGCTGTGATCGCTGAAAGCTTCGGTCAGCTTTCCGAACACTTTATCGTAATTGCCGGTCTCGATGACCGAGCCCAGATTTTCCGGCTGCAACCCCAACAACTCTTTCACCTGATTGATGCTGGGACTGCCCGGTCCCATGCAGCCCATGTTGTTGATGCAACCCAGGATGAAAGAGGAGTAGAGCGGCGATTCCTCCATTCGCTGCCCTTCGTACCCGAGAAAGTAGAAGAGCTTGTCGCGGCGGATCGGTCCGCCGATGTTTGCGCCGAATTGATTGAAGCGCAGCGTGTTGTAGCCGGGTGCGGAGAGCAAATTGTTCGCGTCGAGGGCGTTGTTGCGAAAAAATTCGTAGGCTGAGCCGTGGACGTCGTTCCCTCCGGACTTCGTGACGGTGTTCACCACCGCGCCGAGGTTGCGGCCGTTGTCCGCGGTGTAGGGGCTGTCCGCAACGCGGAACTCCATCACCCAATCTTGCGAGGGGCTCTCGCGCTGCACGCCGGAAATGCTCGTCGTATAGTCCATTCCGTCCAGGCCGAAGAACACGCTGTGCGTCTCGCGCAGCCCCCCAAAGCTCAACTGCAGCACGGTTTCCTGGAATGGAGATTGCGCTCCCACGGCTGTGCTGCGTCCCACGTTGGCTGTCGGCGTCAGCAGAACAAAATCGATGAAGTCGCGTCCGACGATCGGCAGGTCCGCGATGTCTTGCGTTCCGATCACCTGACTTACGTCCGTGCGTTGCGTGTCGATGGTTTGAGGCGTCTCGCGGACTTCAACTTGTTGGCTCTCCGCGCCGACTCCCAGTGTCACCGGCACGGAAGCAATCTGCCCAACCGCCAACGATAGCGTCGCTCGATAGCCTGTGAATTGAGCTGCGTCGACCGTCAGTTCGTAGTCGCCCGCGGCAAGGCCGGGAATCACGGCGAGTCCAGTGGCGTTGGACACATCACTCCTGGTCGCGCCGGTTTCGGAGTTTTGAACGGTTACGGTTGCTTTAGGTATGCCTCCGCCGGATTGGTCCGTCACGTTCACGTTCAGCGTCGCCAGTTGTTGCGCGGGAAGATCTACTGTCCGCAGAAATCCAAGAGTGATGAATACCGCCGCCCCAAGGTACAAAGCTCGCCTCATCGCTTCTCCCCACGCTGAAGTGCGCCGCCGAACGCGCTCCGGCCTCCGGAACGAAGCGACGCTAAATTTCAACCTCGTTCTTTGAACACAACACCCCGGTGCCACAAACGGGGGGGGGGAACTCTGCTTTGAATCATGCGGAAAGGCAATAACTTGAAAATACTATCGACACGATTGTGCGGCGCGGTTACCGTCTGCGCTGCAATTCGCGCCGCGCCAAAGGCCGAGAGGGGCGACACATGGAGTCTTTGGAAATGAAGCCGATGTTTCTTCCGGACGTCCAAAACAATCCGCAGCCAAGTCCCTATTTCAATATGATTCGGTCGGCGCAGGAGTCCGGCCAGGAATACTGGCAGATCTGGCACCTGTTTGCCTTTCGCCCGGAGATGACGGCGCATCTGGCGAAGTTCACGCACGCGCTGATGCACGAGCCATCGCCGCTGAGCAGCGGCCTGCGCGAATTGATCGCGGCCTACACTTCGTACCTGAATGACTGCGAATTTTGCGCCAAGTCGCACGCTGCCATCGCGGCGGAGCTGCTGGGTAACGAGGAGTTCGTTTGGAGCGTGCTGCGCGATCTCGAAACATCGCCCTTGCCGGAAAATGAAAAGGCATTACTCCGCTTTGCCGCCAAAGTGACGAAGAACCTGCTGGCCATCGCGGCCGAGGACGTGGAACGTCTGCGCGAAGCCGGCTGGGCGGACGACGCGATTTTCTACGCCCTCACCGTTTGCGCGATCTTCAATTTTTACAATCGCTGGGTCACTGCGTCCGGAGTGCACGCCGTTTCGCACGAAGGCCATCGCTGCCGCGCGAAAGCTATGGCGCAGAACGGCTACATCCGAAAGTTGGTCAGCTAGAATCGCCTGCGCTCAATCGGCTCGAAGCGTTCGTCAGAAGCGTTCTAGTATTTTCACATTATCGACGACGCCCCGCTCCACGACTAGAGTCACGCCAAGCACGCCCCAAGCTCATGAAACAGATACAAACTTGCTGGAACAACTTGTGCTCCGCACAGGTTGTGTCTATTGCACAAACACAAGGGAGGCATCCGTGCTTCATCCATACGCTTTTTTGAAACGCAATTCATTTTCTGTGCGCGCGCCTTTTGCCTTCCTCCTTTTTCTGGGATTGGCGCTGCCGATATTTGGCCAAAGTAACTATGCAGTTCTGAGCGGGACCGTGACCGACCCCAATCATCTGCCAGTCGCAGGGGCTTCCATCCAACTGACAGCGCGCAGCACCGGCGCGATCCGCAAGACGGTTACGAATCAAGACGGCCTATTCGAAGCCCCCGCGCTTCCGCCTGATGACTATGACCTTCAGGTTCAAGCTCCTGGCTTTGCCCCGGCCAAGGAGTCTTTACGCTTGGAGGTCAATCAGAAGCTGGCCGTTGCAATTGGCCTCAAAGTCGGTCCTGTCTCACAGGCCGTGGAGATTGTTGCGAGCACTGAAGTCCTGCACACGTCGGATGCCAGTGTCGGCGAAGTGGTCGAGCCGCAATCCATCAACGAATTGCCGCTGAATGGCCGGATGTTGCTCGATCTCGCGCTCACCGTGCCCGGAACACATATAGGCTTCGGCGCACAAACGGGGAACACGAACCCATTGTATTGGCGTCCGGGGCAGGCATCCGCACTTGTGATTGGCGGCAACCGGTCGAATGCCAACTTCTTTCTGCTGGATGGGGTGACGAATACCGACCCGACATTCAATACTCAGAACTTCAGCCCTTCTCCTGATGCGGTCAAGGAATTTCAAGTGCAAACCAGCAGTTTCACCGCCGATATGGGAGGCGCGGGCGGCGGCCAGATCAACATCGTGACGCAATCAGGATCGAGCCAGTACCACGGAACGCTCTACGAATTTCTGTGCAATGGCGCGATGGATGCCAGCACGTTTGATTCGATGGGGAACAACCATCTTGTGCAAAACAATTTCGGCGGGTCTGTCGGCGGCCCCGTCGTCAGAAAAAAGAAGACCTTTTTCTTCATCAACTACGAAGGCTTGCGTCTGGTTCAAGCGGACGCCCAAATCTTGACGGTTCCGACGCAGGCTGAAATTGAGGGCGACTTTAGCATGAGCGCGGAAAACATTTACAACCCGCTCACGGCCGTGGCCAACCCGAATTACAGCGCAAGTCTGCCGACCGGGCCTAGCAATTACCCTTACACGCGCAGCCAGTTCCCCGGTAACAAAATTCCGATTTGCGCGAATCCCGGACCGGCGCCTGCTGGGGTCGCCTGCATCAACCAAGCCCTGGAAGCTTTCTTGCTCGCGGTGATTCCGATGCCCAATATGATGGACATGTCCGCAATGGGCATGGCCGCCGCGCCCATGGGAGTGGACTCCAACAATTACCTGGACATCCGCGACGAAACGCACCGCAATAACCAGGCCACAGGTCGTCTGGACCATGACTTCTCCAATGGGGACACGCTCTTCGCGCGATATTCTTTTGGCACCGAGACCGGATTCTCGCCGAGCAGTGGCGTGACTTCGACGACGGAAAATCTTCCGGGATTCGGAGCGAACTTCAACAATCTTTCCGAGCAGGCAGTCGTATCGTGGAATCACATCTTCTCGGCCAACAAGCTCAATACGGTTTCGCTGGCATTTTCGCGTCTGTCCATGGACCGCACATCGCAAAACGACGATGTCACCAACTACGTGACGCAACTCGGCATTCAGGGGGTTGGGTTCAGCGGCCCGGGGGCTGAGGGCGCGCCTTGGTTCAACGCGCAGGGCTACACGGGAATTGGGGATACCTACGCCGCTACGCCCATGCACGCTTGGGATACGACGGGCGAACTGCGAGACATGTATGCGTGGCAGCGGGGACGACACGCATTAAAATTTGGCGGCGATTTCCGCCGTTACATCTGGCCGATGTGGGGATTCTTCCAAAATCGTGGCTACTACCAAAGCACCGACGGATACACCACCCAATATGGATTCGATGACGGCAGCGGAAACGGATTCGCCGACATGCTGCTCAGCCTGCCCAGCGTCAAGCAACGCCAGGCGGGAATCCCGCAAATGAATCTGCGTTCGTGGGGCCTGGATGGTTATGTCGAGGATAGTTGGCAAGCCAGGCCGACCTTGACGCTGAATTTGGGCCTTCGCTACGAATACGCAAGCCCGCTCCGGGATAGGGACAACACCAACACGAACCTGGTTTTCCAGAATGGCGTTCCCTCCGTGTTCATCGGCGGCCAGTTGGGTTATCCAAAAGGGCTGATGTATGCCAACAAGCACAACTTCGCGCCGCGGATCGGAATCGCCAAAAATCTTCCCGGGACGGGTCTCGTGTTACACGCGGCCTACGGAATTTTCTACACGCCTGTGGACTTCAACACTTGGTGCAACGAGCGCCACAATGTGCCGTATGTCTTTCCGGAAACGCAGCAAGCCGATAATTTCACTCCTCCCGCCACGCTGTTCGCCAGCGGTCTGAATTTCGGCACGCCCGTGCTTGGCACGGGGACGTTGACGCCGACAACGGTGAGCTTCACGGCGATGCAACTTCATCCGCCCGCCCAGTACGTGGAACAATGGAATGCCTCGGTGGAAAAGGCTCTGGGGAAAGACACGTCAATTGAAATCGGTTACATCGGATCGCGTGGCGAGCACTTGCAGCGCGCGGATTTGATTAACAATACTCTTCCAGGACCCGGCGCGCTGGGACCGCGGCGTCCATTCAAGACCCTGAGCTTTTTGCCCGGCACGGTGCTGACGCCGAGCAGCGCGAACGCCATCATTCAAAGCATGACGTTCCCTGTCAGCACCATCAACATTCTCGAGAACAGCGCCAAGAGTTGGTACGACGCCGGCTACATTAACGTGCGGCGCCGTTATTCACACGGGCTCAGCCTTCTGGCCAATTACACCTACGCCAAGAATCTGACCAACGCACCGGATTTCCGTTCTCCGATGGATGAATCCTCGATTCCGCAAAACGACAACGACCTCGATGCCGAAAAAGGACCGGGGTGCGACCTTCGGCATCGGTTTGCTCTGAGCGGCGTTTACGACATTCCTGCATATACGCGCATGGAATGGACTCGGTTGGCTTCGCAGAATTGGCATTTCTCAACCGTCTACCAAGCCCAGTCGGGCATGCCCTTTACGATCTCCGTGTTCGGCGATACCGCGAATTCCGGGACCGTGCTTGGCGAGAATCCCATCCGCGCCAACTATACCGGCCTGCCCATTTTTGGCCCCGGCACGCGCACTGCGAACGAATGGTTCAATCCGGCCGCGTTCGCCGCACCGCCGGCTTACACGTACGGCGACGTTGGCCGGAACTCGGTGTATGGCCCGCCTCTGCAAACGCTCGATCTTGCGCTCGAACGCACGTTCAGCCTCACGGAAAAAGCGAAGGTCCAATTCCGGGCAGAGGCCTTCAACTCCCTAAACAAAACCAATCTGGGCACGCCGAACCGCTACGTGAACGAGCCGCAGTTTGGAACGATTACGATGGCCATGACTCCAGGACGCGAAGTGCAGCTCAGCGGGAGACTTTCGTTTTAGCTAGCGGTCTGAATATTTCGATAGATCGGCCGCGCCCAGGCAAGGGCGCGGCCGACGCCCGGTAGCGCGGGAATCTCACAATCGGATTTGTGTGATTCCCTTGGCCTCAACGCAATCGTACGCGCGGCCGGCTGCCAGATTCTTGTACTCCTCGGTTCGGCCGCTGGGCCAATCGATCACCACGCGGTCGATCGCATCCCGCAGGCCCACGCCGAAGGTGACAGGCAGTTCGGACTGCGATAAATAGCTCGATCCGGTCTTGACCATGCGCGATTGCGCTGAACCTTCGTAATAAACTCGTACCACGGCTCCAATTGCGTCGCGATTCGATTTCGTGCCCACTAGATGAAACCGGATGCTTCGATTTGCAGAGAGCTTGTCGTTGCGCAGCAGAAAAGCGGGGCCGTTATTGGTCGTGATCAGAACGTCCAGATCGCCGTCGCGATCGAAATCGGCGTAGCACAATCCGCGGCCGACTCTCGGTCGGCTGAAATCGGCGCCGATCGCGGCAGCAACGTCGTGGAAATTTCCCCGGCCATCGTTCAGGAAAAGTTGCGGCGGTTGTGCGTAGCCCACGTTTCCTCGAATGTTTCGCACGGTTTCATCGATGTGCCCGTTGGCCACGGCCAAATCTTCGGAGCCGTCAAGGTCCGCGTCGAAAAACATGCAGCCGAATCCCAGCGTGTTCATCGAGGCCGGCCCGACGCCCACCGTTTGCGCAACGTCCTGATAGATTCCGCTGCCGATCGCGCGATAGAGCCCAATCATCTCATTGTCAAAATTGGTGATCGCCACGCCCTGCCGTCCCGAGCCATCGAAATCGGCGGTATCCACGCCCATTCCCGCGCGCGCCTTTCCCTCTGTGCTGAACGCGATTCCCGCCTGCATGGCGACATCTTCAAACGTTCCATTGCGCCGATTGCGATAAAGTTTGTTCGGCTGCGTATCGTTGGCGACCAGCAGATCGGGCCAGCCATCGTTGTCGTAGTCGAACATCGCGACGCCCAGCGATTTTGAGCTGCTATCGAAGATTCCGCTCGTCGCCGTCACATCTTCAAACGTTCCGTTGCCGCGATTGTGAAACAGCCAGCAGGTCTCGCCGCGATACGCCTCCGGCGTGCAGTACGATTTGTGTTGTCCGTCCAGGCTGCAGAAAACATCTTGTGCCGGCGACCATCGCACGTAGTTACAAACGAAAAGATCCAGCAGGCCGTCGCGGTCGTAATCCAACCACAGCGCCGAAGTGCTGAAACTTTGTTTGTGCGCAAGCCCGCTCGCTTGCGTCACCTCGATAAACGCGCCCTTGCCTGTGTTTTTGAACAGACGATTCTGTCCGACGCACGTGATGAAGATGTCCGGGTGACCGTCGTTGTTGTAGTCGCCGATCGCCACGCCCATCCCATACATCTCGAGATCGAGACCGGCCTGCCGCGTTACATCCGTGAAGCTGCCGTTGCGATTGTTGCGGTAGAGTCGCAGTGTGCTGCGGCTCTGCTTGTGGCCGGGCCAGTCCATACCGTTGATCAGCAGGATGTCTTGCCAACCGTCGGCGTCGTAATCGAGAAAAGCGCAGCCCGAGCCCATCGTCTCCGGAAGAAATTTGCTGCCGAACGCGCCGCTGTGGTGGCGAAAGTCGACCCCGGCTGCCGAAGTGATGTCCGTCAGCCGAAATCCGGGGTCGGGATACGATTGCGTGCTCGCGGCGCGGGCGTCTGCGATTCTGTAGCCCGGCAATCGCAGGCTCGAAGCGGAAGCCAGCCCCGCAAGCCCCAGAAGAAATGATCTGCGATTCAAGGAATGCTCACGAGGCCATTGCGGATCGCATAGGCCACCAATTCGGCCGTCTTGTGAATTCCCAGCGCGGTCATGATGTTCGCGCGGTGGACGGCCACGGTATTTGCGCTCAATTGGAGATCTTCGGCAATTTCCTTGTTCGATTTTCCGTCAACGATCAGTTGCAGGATCTCGAGTTCGCGCACCGTGAGCCCCGCGGGTTTTTCACCTTTGAGCGACGCCGCGCGTGCGAGTCCCGGCTCCAGCACGGTTTCGCCCGCGGCCACTCGCCGGATCGCCGTCGCCAAATCGAGATCGATCGCGTTCTTCAGAACGTATCCACGCGCGCCGGCATCCAATGCTTGGCGCACAAGAGTGTCCTCGGAGTGCATGCTCAGCATCAGAATCGCGCACGACGGCGAGTGCGTCAAAATCTGCCGCGTGGCCATCAGCCCGTTCACTTCCGGCAACGCGCAATCCATCACGATCACCTGCGGCTTCAGGCGCTTGGCAAGCCGAATCGCCTCGCGGCCGTCCGCCGCTTCGCCAACCACTTCGATATCCGGCTCGTCTTCGAGCATTCGCCGGAACCCGCGGCGCACCAAGTTGTGATCGTCCACCAGCAACACTGAGATTTTATTCGTCATGTGAATCCTGGTCGTCATCGGCGCTGGCGCCGGATTTTGGCACCGTCAGGCGCACAAGCGTGCCGCCTTCAGACGGATGTCCAAATTCGATCGATCCGCCCAGCAATTCCGCGCGTTCGCGCATGGCCACCAAGCCGATGCCTTTTTTCGCGGACTCGGCGGCAAATCCTTTTCCGTGATCCTCCACTTCGAGCCGCAATTCGTCCGGCAGAAATCGTAATCGCACCCACGCTTGGCGCGCACCCGAGTGGCGCGCGACGTTGTTCAACGCCTCTTGCAGTATGCGATAGATGTGAATTCCGGCGCCACTGGCAACGGCGAACGGCGCGCCCGACTTCTCGTACGAAATCGCGACTCCAGTTTGCTTTTCCACGGTCGCGACGTACCAATCGATCGTGTTCTCGAATCCTATTTCGTCGAGCATCACCGGATGCAGCGCTTGCGAAAGAGTGCGCACGCGATCGAGCGTGGCTTGCGCGATTTCATTCACCTCGCGCAACTCCGCACGGATCGGCGAACCTTCGGGAGTGTGGCGCTCGGCGCGGCCCAACATCAAGCCGACCGCCGTCAAGATCTGTCCGAATTCATCGTGCAGTTCACGCGAAATATGGCGCAGGGTGGATTCTTGCGTGGCGATCAATTTCTGCGCGAGATCGCTGCGTTGCTCGGAAAGCGCGCGAAGTTGCGCGAACAATCGCTGGTTTGAATAAATAAAGTACAGGCTCGTCAACAGGATAGCCACCAGCGTCGCGCTCAGAAACCAATAAACCTGGCGCTGCACGCGCGCATAAATTTCCGCGATTTGCAACGCGGCCTGTTCCTCGCTCTCATTGTTGGCAACCAGCAAGCGAGATACGGCCGTGCTCAGCGCCGCCTGCCGCGCTTGCAGCGTGATTCGGATTTGGTCTCGCGCCTCGCTATCCTTGCCTTGCTGAGCAAGGTCAAACGTGCGGTCCACTGAATCCCAGAATTGCGCCAGCGACGTAGCCAAGTATTGCCGCTGCTCCGGCGTGCGGCTGGCAACCGCAAGGCTCTGTTCGAGCCGGAGCGCGTCGTCGAGATCGGCGCGAATCCGCCGGAACTGCGCGGTCCACGCCGTGATCGGATATGGCTCGTCGATATCCAGCATGTCGCGCATCGCGAGCCCTAGAGAATTCAAATCATTTTGAGCGCGCAGTAATTGAAGCGAATCCTTGCGGTCGCGTTCCGTCAAATCGGTTTGGAGTTTTTTCAGGCCGGAAATTTGAACTGTGATGTACCGTGAATAGGTCACCACCGCGGCGAGCGTAATGATCAAGCCGAGAAACAGCCCAAGCGTTGGAGACGTGCCGCGGGGTCGCGCCATGCGTCAGAGGATACAACCCATCCGCGCCGGCGTCCAAGATCAGTTCTTACTCTTCGCGCAGCGCCACCATGGGATCCACTTTCGTCGCTCGTTGCGCGGGCACATAGCAGGCCAGCAGCGCGGCGGCCAACAACAGCGCCGCGACCGCGCCCAGCGCCAGCGGATCGATGGCGCCAACTCCGTAGAGCCGGCTCTGCATCGCGCGCCCCACGAAAAAGGCCCCGCCGAATCCCAGCGCGAGCCCTGCGAGAGCTTGAATCATCCCGTCCTTCAAGATCAGCGCGAGCACTTGAGCGCGCCCTGCGCCGAGCGCCATGCGCAACCCGATCTCGTGCGTTCGCTGCTCCACCTCAAACGTCATCACGCCATAAATTCCCAGCGCCGCCAGCAATAGAGCCACTCCGCTGAAGGTTCCAAACAGCAATGCTTCAAAGCGCTCGCCACCTACCGTTTCATCCACGACTTGGTCCATGGTCATTACTTCGGCCATGGGCAGGTCGGGGTCCATGTTACGCACGACTCCGGCGATGCTTCGGTTCACGCTGGCCGGATCGCTCGCTGTGCGCACGCCAATACCGGCCCACGGCCAAGGACTCTGCCAAAAAGGCACGTACATCTCGGGCAGTCCCTCATCCCGGATGCCACGGTTCCGTACGTCATGGTTCACGCCGACGATTTGCCACTCCACCGGCGGCCCCGGTTGTCTGGCGCCGGGAACTGGCGGGCCGGCGACGACGATTTGCGTGAGCGGGTCCGCGCCAGCGAGATACTGTTTCACGAACCGCTCGCTCACGATCACCACGTGCGCGCCCCCGGCCGCGTCTTGTTCCGTGAAAGCTCGCCCTCGATCGATGCGGATCCCTAAAGTCTCGAAGTATCCCGGCGTTACCATGCTGAATCCCACAGAAGGGCGCGAGGACGATTCGCCGGTTGCCTGGCCGGCGATGCTAAACGGCAGGCGAAAACCTGGACCATACACCGGCATCCCCGTCGCCACCGTCGCGCTGGTAACGCCCGGGAGCGCTTCGATTTTTTCCAAGAACTGACGAAAGTAGGAATCCATCTCGTCCGGAGTTTTCAGTTGGCCTTGCCGTAGCGGTAGAAAAAAAGTCAGCACGTGATCTTTGCGGAATCCGAGATCCACGTGGGCCACCTTCCAAAAACTATGAATCGCCAGTCCACCGCCCGCCAACAGGGTGAGCGCCAGCGCGAACTCGGCCACGACCAACGCGCGGCGCAGCCAATGCCGGCGGGCTCCAGTTGAAGAGCGACCGCCTTCTTTTAGCGCTTCGTTCAAATCCAGGTGCGCTGCCTGCCAAGCCGGTGCGGAACCGAACACCGCGCTCGAAAGTACGGCGAGCCCGAGACTGAACAGCAATACGGGGTACTGCAAGCCGATAGGTTTGTCCATCGGCAAGGTGTCGGCAGGGACGATCACCACGATCACCTTTACGAGCGCCCATGCCAATGCCACGCCCAAAGCCGAACCGATCGCGGCGATCAACAAACTCTCCGTCAGAAATTGTCGAACCACCTGGCCGCGCGTCGCTCCCAGCGCTCCGCGCACGGCAATTTCTCTCTGGCGCGCTACGCCTTGCGCGAGCATCAGGTTCGCGACGTTAGCGCACGCGATCAAGAGAACGAATCCCACGGCGACCATGAGCAACAGGAGACTGGCGCGTAGATCGGAATCAAGCCACGCATTCTTCAGCGGCACAACCTGAACCCCCCAGCTCTTGCTCGTGTCCGGATAGGTTTCGTCGATGCGCTGGACGATGGCCGCCATTTCTGCGTTGGCCTGCGCCAGCGTCACGCCCGGCTTCAGGCGGCCTTCCACGATGAGCGGGTGATTATCGCGGCGGATGTTTGCGGGAGCGAACGATAACGGCGCGGTCAATCTGCTGTTTTCTTCGCGATCGGTGGGAGCGGGGCGATAGACTCCGACCACAGTGTATGGCTCGCGATCGAGTCGAATCGTTTTGCCGAGGATATTCGGATCGCTGCCGAAACGGTCCCGCCAGATCTCGTAGCTCAGATCTACTTCGTGGTCCTTGCCCGGCTCGCCCTCTTCCCGCAGGAAGCCGCGGCCCAATAGCATGGGTTGTCCGAACATTTTATCGGCACCAGGCGTTTCATACGCAATTCCGACCAGTTCCGCGCCGTTCGCGTCGGACAGCGTAGTGCGGTCAAAGCCTAGAGCCGCCAACGCCTCGAATACGCTGTTCTCCCGGCTCCAGTCCAGAAAATCGGCGGGAGAAACCTGCATGTGATCGCCCTTTGACGTGGACCAGACGACCACAAGCTTGCCCGGATCGCGGTAGGGAAGCGGCGCGAGCATCGCGCCGTAGACCACGCTGAAGATCGCGGTGTTGGCGCCAATGCCCAACGCCAACGCGAGTATCGCGACGCTGGCAAATCCGGGATTTTTTCGCAGCAGGCGAAGACCGTGGACAGTGTCACGCCAGAAATTGGCCATCGGAGATGTCCTCCCTCACGCAAACGCAGCCAGTGCTGCAAAAGTTCCGTCAACCGGGAATCGTCCGCGCATTATCACACCAAAGTTCCTCATTGCATCCTGCAATAGAGTGGTAGACTCCGCCCGGTGCGAAAAGGATGCCGACTTCATTCGGACCACCGAGATCGAAATGTTTTTTCAGAACGCTATGATCAATCACATGGAGTTGAAATCTATGTGTAAGCATCTCGTGCTGGCTCTCGCGCTGATTTTCCCAGGCATCGCTCTGGCGCAACAATCGCCCACGCCACGGCCGGCCATCACCGGCATCTCGCACGTCACGCTCTATGCGGACGACCTCGCAAAATCACAAGAATTCTACGCATCGCTTCTCGGCTGGGATCAGCAGCCGCTAGGCGCGGCGCAGTCCCGTGTGCGCTTCTACGCGAATCACTCGCAGTACATCGAGCTGCTGTCGCCTCCGCAGCCGGGCATGATGGATCGATTGGATCTCGTCGCCTTCGCCACCACTGATGCGGAATCTTTGCGCAAATTTCTCGGCGCCAACGGAGTCGCCGTGCCGGACGCGGTAACGGTGGAGCAAGATGGAAGTCGCAGCTTCCTGGTTCACGATCCAGAAGGAAACAAGGTTGAGTTTACGCAGCAGGGCGATCACCCGCCCGCGATGCCGGCGAACGCAGCGCAGCGATTGAGCACGCACATCATTCACGCTGGCTATGTGGTGCGCAACCGCGCCCTGCTCGATCATTTCTACAAGGATTTGCTCGGATTCCATTTGTATTGGCAGGGAGGCGCTCAGCCGGCGAATGTCGATTGGGTGATGATGCAGGTGCCCGACGGAACCGATTGGATCGAATACATGCTCTACCTGCCGGCCGATCCTTCGCGCACGCAATTGGGCAGCGCCAATCATTTCTCGCCTGGCGTCGCCAGCGTCGCCGACCTCCAAGCCAGATTGGAACAGCGCGGCTGGAAACCGCCCGATGAGAAGGATCCGAAGCTGCTTGGAGTCGACGGGAAAATGCAATTAGCCCTGCACGATCCAGATGGAACGCGCGTCGAATTCATGGAGCTTTTGCCGGTGCAGGCGCCGTGCTGTGCCCCGTACACGGGGGCGCAGCCAAGCGCAAGCGCGTCAGATAGTTGGTAATGTCTGGCAGTCCGACTTCGGTCTGATGTACGCGCCGTTTGCGCGAGCGTATCGTGATTTTCGCTGACAGCGCGAGGAAAGAGAACACATCGATGCTTGCAATTTCTCGACGCCAGTTTCTGCAACAGGGAACAGTGGCGGCGGCAGCGCTAGCAACTTCGGTCGCGCAGCCCGTGTGGGCGGATCCTTTGGGCGGGCCGATTGGCCTGCAGCTTTACACTGTCGCTGACGCACTTCAAAAAGATGTTGGCGGCACCCTCAAGCAACTCCGCGCGATCGGCTACAAAAGCGTCGAAACCGCCGGCTTCGCCGGCCTCACCGCGAAGCAGTTTCGCGACGCACTCGACGCAGCAGGCCTGGTCTGCCACAGCGCTCATCTTCAGATGAGTGCGCCCGATCTAGGCCCAGTTTTCGACGATGCGCACGCGCTCGGCGCCCACTTCGCGGTGTGCTCCGCGATGTTCCCGGCGACCGCCAGTTCTCCGCCATCGAGCGACGATTTCAAGAGATTGGCCGCGCGCCTGAACGATATCGGACAGAAAGCGCATCAAGCGAATTTGCAGTACGCCTATCACAACCATAATTTTGAATTCAAAATCGTCGACGGACAGAAAGCCGGCTATGACGTCTTGCTTGAGCAAACGGATCCGGCTCTGGTCGATTTTGAGCTCGATTGTGGCTGGATGATCGCGGCCGGATTCAGCCCGGCTCAATATTTCCAGAAATATCCGCGTCGTTACAAAATGCTGCACATCAAGGACTTTGTCGCGGGCAGCAAAATCAGCACAACGCTCACAATCGACCGCCCGCAGGGCACGGAATTGGGGCGCGGCCACATCGACTACAAACCGATCTTCGATGCCGCGGCCAAAACGGACGTCAAGTATTACTTCGTTGAACAAGAGCCGCCGTTTCCGGACATGACGTCGCTCGAAGCCGCGCGGGTCGACTACGATTATCTTCACAGTCTTTGATTGTCGAGGTGCGCTATGAATCGTCGAGAGTTTAGCCAGCTGACCATCGCGGCAGCGATCGGACACAAATTCTTGCGTGGTGCGGGGCAATCGGCGCCTCCGCCCTCATCATCTAATTCGGCGGGCATTCGCTTGTCGTTCATGCTGTGGGCGATCGAAAAACAGTGGTCATTCGATCGCTGCGTCGAGATCGTCGCGGAGGCGGGCTACCGAGGAATCGAACTCGTCGGCGAGTTCTATAGCTGGTCGAAAGAAGATACCAGCCGCATCATGGCCCGAATGCGTTCGCTCGGAATGATTTTCGACGCGATGAGCGGCGTGAAGGCCGGCTTCGCTGTCCCCGATCAGTCAGCCGATTTCGCGACGCAATTCGCGGCGCAAGTCAGTTGGGCAAAAGATCTTGAGTGCAAAAAAATCATTCTGCTGTCCGGCAAGCGAGTGGATGGAATCACCGCGGAAGCGCAGCGTCAGACCGCTATTGACAATCTGAAGCGCGCCGCCGATGTCGCCGCTAAGGACGATATTCAAATCGTGATCGAGCCGATCGATCTGATCGAGAATCCGCCAATTTATCTGAGCACAGTTACCGACGGATTCGCGATCGTTAAAGCGGCCGGAAGCCCCAATCTCAAGGTATTGTACGATTTTTACCACGAGCAGCGCTCCTACGGAAACCTGATCGAAAAATTGGAAAATAACATCGATCTGGTTGGATTGGTTCACATCGCGGACGTTCCCGGCCGCCACGAGCCGGGCACAGGCGAAATCGACTACGCCAACATTTACCGAAAACTCGTCGAGCTTAAGTACGATAAATTCATGGCCATGGAATACTATCCAACCACGGATCCAGTTGAATCACTCAAGGCAGCGCGATTGGGCGTCCAGCAAAGCACTGCAGATAAAGCCAGCAGCCAGTAGGAGCGTGCCCGGGTGTTGATCCTTGCCGCGGTTGTCGCGATCTTCATCTACGGAATGATTGCGGCAATGTTGGGTACGATCCTGCCCAATCTGTCGGATCGCTTCCATTTGTCTCCGCGCCAGAACGGCACCATCGCGTTTGCGCAAGCGCTGGGACTGATCATCGCGTCTGTTGGCGTTGGCCCGCTGCTGGACAACGAAGGCAAGAAGCTCGGATTGATGCTGGGGCTTGCGCTGATCGCGATCGCTCTGTTTGCGCTGCCGCGCTCGCCGGGCTTTCGCAGCATTATGCTGCTGATGTTCGTGCTCGGAGTTGGCGGTGGCATCGTCGTGACGGGCGCGAACGCGTTGGTCAGCGATGTGAGCGAAGCGCATCGCGCGATTGCGCTGAACTTGGTCAATTTGTTTTTCGGGCTGGGCGGGCTCGCGACGCCGTTCGTGGCCGCAAATCTCTTTGGGCGCAATTGGGTGCGGCTCTGCTACACGATTGCGTCACTCACCATCGTCACGCTAATCATTCAGGCCGCTACCAAGATGCCGGGGCCGACAGGAGCCGCACGTTTCGTGCTCGCCGATGCGGCGCCGGTGCTGGGTCGGCCGCTGCTTTTTCTACTCGGGCTCTTTTTGTTTCTGTACGTCAGTTGTGAAGTGGGAATCTGGAATTGGTTGCCGCGACATTTGATCGCGCAGGGCATTCCCGAATCGCGCGCGCTGAACATTCTTTCGCTGGGATTCGCGCTCGGCCTTTTGATCGGCCGGGTCGGCGTCGCTCCGATTCTGATTCGCGTGCCCGCGATCACGGTCACGCTAGCGGCATCGGTGGCCATGGCCGTCACGACGTTCCTGTTGCTGCGAACGAATCGGCCTGTGACCGCGGGCGTGCTTGTGTTTCTTGCGGGCCTGGCGATGGCGCCGGTGTTTCCGACCACCCTGGCCATCGTCGGCGATACATTTCCGCGCATGAGCGCCACCGCGATCGGTTTTGTGATCACCTGCGGCTGGACCGGCTTGGCGGTCAGTTCACGCATCATCGGCTTGATCGCAGGCGGCGATCCGCGGCGGCTAAAGAAGGCCCTGCTGGTAATTCCGGTTTTCGCCGTCCTGATGGTGTGCGTGGATCTGGCGATCCGCAGCATGCTGCGCTAGGTTCGCCGCGCGCCTCTTCTCACGAACGTCAATCAGGACTTGTCAGTGGTGATCGTGATATCGCTCGATTGCAGGCCGGGCGATGAAGCCGTGATTTTTATTTGTCCGGGCGTGGCGGTCGATTGGACAATCGCCAGGCACAATCCGTTGAAGGTAGTGCGCTGATTCGATTTGTAACCCTCGTGGCTTCGCATGTCTCCGTTATCCACGCCGATGATTTTGCCTTGGCCTTGAAGATCGAACGTGACGTCGTTATCGGCGTTCGGCACGATGCGTCCTTGCGCGTCGTGAATTTCCACCTTGACGTGCGCAACATCGCGGCGGTCGGCGGCAATCTTCGTTCGATCTACCGACAGATTGATCGCGGCAGGCGCTCCCGTCGTCGTGATTTCCATGGTGGCTGCCGTGTTTCCGTCTTTGGTGCCCACGGCTTTTAGCGTTCCGGGTTCGTACGGCACGTCCCAGGTCAGATGCAGATCTCCCGTGGTCCGCGCGGTTCGGGCTCGCGCCGGCAGATTTCCCCATTTGCCTTCCATACCGTAACGCGGGAATTCGTAGCCCCGCACTCCGAGGGATTTGCCGTTCAAGAAAAGTTCGACGGTATCGCAATTGGTGTAGCAAGTAACTGGAATCAGTTGCCCTTCCTTGCCCGCCCAATTCCAATGCGGATGCAGATGCACCATCGGCGCGGAAGTCCATTGGCTCTGATAAAAGTAAAAGCCGTCTTTCTTGAAGCCGCAGGTGTCAATTACGCCGGAGGAAGAGCCCTTGGCTGGCCAGAAGGCTTCGCCGAGGTAGTCGATGCCGGTCCACATGAAATCGCCCGCGACGTAGTCATACGTTCCGACGAACTTCCACAGTTGCTCGACGTCGATATCGCGGCCCGGCGCGAACTGGAATCGCGGCGGAATTCCCGACGGATCCTTATCTCCGACCAAGCTGTGGTAATCGCCGCGCACGCCGCCCATCGCGCCGCTTTCCGTGCCGATCATGCGGCGTCGCGGAAAGTCGTCGTGATCGATGCTGTAATATTTCTGGGCGCGATCGCGCCAGCGGTCCACGTAGTTGTAGCCGACGACATCGAGCAACGCCAAAAATTCCGGCAACACCCGGCCGCCCACCGGAGGATCGGCGGCAATATGATCGCAGGCCGCGGTCACAAGGCGCGTTGGGTCTTCGGTGTGGAAAATATCCAGCAGCTTTCGCAAAGTATCGGTGCCCGCGGGAACGTCCTGATCCGGAATCTCGTTGCCCGCGCTCCACAGAACGACAGAGGGGTGGTTGCGGTCGCGATGAATGAGGTTTTTCACATCGCGTTCATACCATTCGTCGAAATAGACGCTGTAGCCGTACTTGATCTGTCCCTTCGGAACTTTCCATTCATCGAAGGCCTCGTTCATCACGAGGAAGCCCATTCTGTCGCAGAGATCCAGGAATTCTGCGGGATACGGATTGTGACTTGTGCGAATGGCATTGCATCCCATTGTGCGCAGAATTTCGAGGCGCCGCTCCCAGACGCGCTCGGGAACAGCGGAGCCGACACTGCCAGCTTCCTGGTGAATGCACACGCCGTTCAATTTGACGTGTTCACCATTGAGCAAGAATCCTTTTTCGGCGTCGAAGATGGCTTCGCGTATGCCGAATGGCGTGTCGTACGTATCGAACACTTGATTCGTGCTTGTATTGTGAAGCGTGCTGCGAACGGTATAGAGATACGGGCTTGCAGGCGACCAAAGCGCGGGCTTGTCTATGACGAGTTGCTGAACGAATTCGTATTCGCCGCCGGATTCAATTTCCTGCGGCGCATCCGCTGCCTGCACAGTATTCCCGTCTCTGTCGAGGATGGCGGTGGTCAGCGTGCACTGAGCGTTAGCCTTTTGGCGATTCGTGACCCGGGTCTTCACCTGCACTGTGGCCGATTGCTGCGAGACGCGCGGCGTGGTGACGAACGTGCCCCAGCAAGAAACGTGGACTTGATTGGTGGAGAGCAGCCAGGTGTGGCGATCGATGCCGGAACCTGAATACCAGCGGCAATTCGTTTGGCGAGAATTGTCCACGCGCACCGCGACCACATTCGGGCGAGCGTAATCGAGATAGGGCGTCAGATCATACGCGAACGGGATGTAGCCATACGGCCGCAGGCCGAGAGAGTGACCGTTGATCCAGACCTCGCTATTTTGATAGACACCATCGAATTCAAGCACGACCAATTTCGGGCCGCGCGTATCCGGCACCGAAAATGTTTTCCGGTACCAGCCGATGCCGGTCGGCAAATACGCGCCGGGCCCGCTGCTGGGCGCCTTCTCGTCAAATGGGCCTTCGATGCTCCAATCGTGCGGCAAATCGACATCGCCCCAGCCCGAATCTGAAAAGCCCGGGACTTGCGCGCCGGGGAAGTCGCCCTTCATGAACTTCCAGCCGAAGTCGAAACTTTCCCTAACGCGAGCGACGGAGTTTTGCGCAGCAGGCAACGCTTGTGCGCGTCCCAGATACGGAACTGCCGTGGCAAGCACAGCGCCTTTAGCGGCGCTGACGAGTAGATCGCGTCGCGAGAGCAGTGAACCTGGACCATCTTTCGATTGAGCCATTGAAGTTGACCCCGTTTCGTTCTTGCCGCCGGAAGCTTTACGCTTGCGGCGGAACCAAAATTATTTGCTTTTCAAAAAGCCACTGGCGCCGAGCCAGCCGTAAAAGAGATCGGGCCACATGGTCATGTTTCCGCTGTTGGTGCTGCGCATGCCGAAGCCGTGCCCGACTCCCGCGAAAACGTGCAGTTCCGCTGACGCCCCCGCTCGTTTCATCGCAAGGTAAAGTTCGGGAACCCCTTCGGATATATTTTGGCGATCATCGGCGCCGCAAGCGAGAAATGCCGGCGGCGTGTCTTTTGACAGGGGCATATTTTCGGGAATCGCAGGATACAGCAGCGCTTGGAATGCGGGCTTGGAATTTTGCCGATCGATTGGATCCGCCGCGGCTGCGTTTCCCGCGTCGTAACGCGTGGCGGCCAGCGCCGCCAATTCGCCGCCGGCGGAAAATCCCATCACGCCGATGCGGTTGGGATCGACGCCCCACTCCGCCGCGCGGCTGCGAATCAGGCGAATGGCGCGCTGCGCGTCCTGCAATTCAGTTCCTTCGATCGTGTACGTAGAACCCGGCGCGCGCGCCAGGCGATATTTCAGGACGAACGCGGCGACGCCGTGATCGCTCAACCACGCCGCGACCCGGTATCCTTCATGATCGATCCACAGCTCGCTGTGCCCGCCGCCGGGCATAACGACGACGCCCGCTCCGGTAGCTTTGCCCGCAGCGGGGATGTAGAGCGTGATCGAAGGATTGTTGACATTAGAGATGACGTGGTCACCCTGCGGCGAAATCCGGACCGTTTCCGGCGCGGTTTTGCCCTCCGAGCCGGGCGCGCCATTTGGCCACAGCGGAACGACCGGCTGTTGCGCGCTGGCGGCCACGCAGGACGCGGCGAGCGCGAACATCAGACACATCTTCAATCGAGGAAGCGTGCGGATGCGCATGTTAGATTCCCTCGTTGCCGCGACTTGACGGTCTATTGCGCTGGCGTGTTTTATCGCGCGGCTGCATCGGAGCATACTCCATGCCGGGTGTGAATCCGACTTTAGTATGACCCGCGATTTACAGGAGGGCATACAGTGAGAACGATCCGGGAGTGTGGCGATACGTATTCCCGCAGGTCAGCCACGACCGAGTCTGTAACTTCCGCACGTTCAAGCGGAAAAGGGACGAATATGAAAACTCGTCTGATGATTGTTGCGCTGATGCTTGCCGCGGGCGGAAGCAGTCTGCCGCTTCGGGCGCAGACGACGGGCGGCATGGTGCCGTTCACGATGGAGCCGCGGCGCGGGGCGCTGGCCGCTTCGCCGGTGGATGTTTCGTTTCTGCTGGACGCGCCGGCCGGGAAGCATGGATTTATTCAGGTGAAGGATGGTCACTTGGCGACGGGCGACGGCCAGCGCATTCGCTTCTGGGGCGTGAATATCACGGATTGGAGCAAGGGCTCGCAACAAATCCCGCCGAAGGCGGACGCGGCATTGTGGGCGGCGACGCTAGCGCGATTCGGCGTGAACTGCGTGCGTTTTCAGTTCCTGGATCTGCTGACGCCGCGCGGGCTGATCGATGCCAGCCGTGCGGACACACAGGCGTTCGACGCGGACGCGCTCGATCGAGAAGATTATTTCATCGCTGAGCTTGAGAAGCGCGGCATCTATATCGACTTCAATCTCTTGGTCGGGCGTCCGTTCAAAGCCGGGGACGGCGTGCAGGACGCGCAGCTTCTGCGGGAAGGCGCGAAGGGAACTTCGCTTTTCGATAAGCGCATGATCGAGCTGCAAAAAGATTATGCGAAGGAACTTTTGGGGCACCTGAATCCGTATACCAAGCTGACGTATACGCAAGACCCGGCGGTGGCGGTGATTGAGGTCAATAACGAAAACGCGATCAATATCGGATTCCGCGGACCTTCACCGTTCTACGATCAAGAGCTGGCGGACATGTACAACCAATGGCTTGCGAAGCATCGCACGCCCGAGCAAATCGCAAGCCTGCGCAAGATTGCGGCGGTGCAAGGTGACACTGCGCCGGTGCCGCTGATGCAGCCGCGCTTCCCATTTTCATACGCGGGCGCGGCGCCGGTGGCGGCCACGGCTCCGCCGGAACGCATTCACGCGGAAGCGGAGTTCTACAACGATCTGCAGCACGATTATTTTGCGGACATGGAAAATTACGTGAAGCAGACACTGGGCTCGAAGTCGCTGGTGATCGCGACAGCCGATCACAGTCATTCCAACAGCGGCTATCCGATTTTGCGGGCAATGCAGTCGATGGACGTGATCGATGGCCACGACTATTGGGAACACCCCGGCGTGTACTCGCACAAGAGCGCGATGGTCAACGATCCGCTTAATTCCACCGCGGTCGAGCTTTCGCGCTCGGCGATCGCCGGAAAGCCTTACACCGTGAGCGAAGTGAACAATCCGTTTCCCAACGATTACGATAGCGAAGGGTTTCCGATCCTCGCCGCGTACGGCGCGCTGCAGGATTGGGATGCCATCATGTGGTACACGTTCGAACCGAAGCTCGATCCTGCGTGGAAGCCGTATGTGGGCGATCCGTTTGACATCGGGCTCGATCCGGTGAAGATGCCGGAGCTGGCCGCGGGGGCGCTGATGTTTCTGCGCGGCGACGTGGAAAAAGCGCGCGACATAGTGGAGCGCTCCTACACGGAGGATCAGATTTCTGACAGCATGATTTTGCCTACGGCCGATCGGCCTTACTTCACCGCGGGCTTTCCACTTTATCTGCCGCTTGACCATGAAGTGCGAATATCGTCGCTGGATGGTCCTGCGACGCAGACATTTGCAAAAGCTGCGCCGCCCAATCCGATCGTTTCCGACACGCGGCAAGTCGCGTGGTATACCTCGCCGCAGCAGACTGGCCTAGTGACCATCGACACGCCGCGGACAAAGGCGCTGATCGGGTTTGTGCGCGCGAATCAGAAGGCGGTTGGCAGCCTGGGCGCGCAGGTTGAAAACGATTTCTGCGCCATCCTGCTGAGTTCTCTAGAAACGAAGCCGATCGACCAGGCGTCGAAGCTACTTTTGATCGCGGGCGGCCGCGTTGAGAATACGGGAATGGAATGGAATTCAGCGGGGACCGACGTATTGACTTGGGGAGGGCCGCCGTCGCTGATCGAGCCGGTGAAGGGAATCGTGACGCTCACCGGCCTGGAAGGCGCGCGCGCGGTCTACGTGCAGGCGATCGACGGAGCGGGGCAGCCGATCGGCGCCGCGGTCAATGCGGCACAACTTGGCGATAGTTGGAAGATTCCGCTGGGGGAAATCGTCACCACCTGGTATGAGATCACGGTGGAAAGATAGAAGCCATGCGAGCGCGTGAGGCGATCGCATTCAACTGAACTCGCGGCGTTACATGAAAGGATTTATGGACAGACGCGATTTTATCAAGACAACTGGAACTTTGTTGGCCGCGGCAGCTTTGCCGCGAGCTTCGGCAATCGCAGCGGAGCAAGCGGCGCCGGGACGATCGATTCTGCCGATCAATCGCAACTGGCGATTTCTTCCGAAAAAAGTGGATGGCGCTGAAGCGCCGGAGTTTGACGATTCGGCTTTTCAGCGCGTTGCGGTTCCGCACGCGAATATTCGCGTGCCGTGGCACAGCTTCGACGAAAAGGATTATGAGTTCATCTCCACCTACCGGCGGCGCTTCCGGCTCCCGGCGGCGGCCGCGGGGAAACGCATTTTTGTGGATTTTGAAGGCGCGATGACCGCGTCGACCGTGTGGATTAACGGCGTTGCGCTCGGCGAATACAAGGGCGGATTCACTCCATTTTCGTTTGAATTGACGCCGCATCTGCTGCCGGGCGCGGAGAATGTGCTGGTGGTGCAGGTGGATTCCACCGAGCGCGCGGATATTCCTCCGTTTGGCTACGAGATCGACTACCTGACGTTTGGGGGAATCTATCGCGAGGTGGCGCTGCGGATTGTGCCGGCGACGTATCTCGGCAATATTTTCGCGCGCCCCGGCGGTGTGTTGAGTGACAACCCCTGGCTGGACGTAGACTGCTTCATTGCCGGGTTGGCCGCGAAGGACGAGCGGTATTCGCTGGAGGTCGAGCTTCGCGATGGGGATCGCGTTGTGTCGAACGGAACGACCCACGTGACCGAAGATATGTTAGCCACGGGAGTGCCGGCGACTGCGACAGACGAATCCTCCGGCGCGATCGATCCGGCTACAGTCGCAACGGTTCACAGCAGCAACGAGGTGCAGCTCGATCCGACGCGACAAACCGTTACGCTCGTCGGGCTTCCCAATTTGAAGTTGTGGGATGTCGCGCAACCTCATCTTTACACCGTGCACGTGCGGCTGCTGCGGTCGGGTCACGCGGTCGATGAAGACACGCGGCGCATCGGGTTCCGCGAAGCTACATTTACCGATCACGGTTTCTCGCTGAACGGCAAGATTCTGAAGCTGCGCGGCCTGGATCGTCACGAAACGTTTCCGTTTGCCGGCCAAGCCATGCCCGCGCGCGTGCAGCGGCAGGACGCCAAGATTCTGCGCAACAAGCTGCATTGCAATATCGTGCGGACCTCGCACTATCCGCAGTCGCGCCACTTTCTCGATTGTTGCGACGAGGTTGGCCTGCTGGTGCTCGAGGAAATCCCCGGCTGGCAGCATATCGGCGACGCGGCATGGAAAGATTTGGCCGTCGACAACGTTGGGCGGATGATTCGCCGCGATTGGAATCATCCCTCGATCGTTTTGTGGGGAGTGCGCATCAACGAATCGCGCGACGACCATGATTTTTACGTGCGCACCAATGCGTTGGCGCACGCGCTCGATGGGTCTCGGCAGACGGGCGGTATCCGGAATTTTCAGGCGTCCGAGCTTCTCGAAGATGTTTTCACGATGAACGATTTCGGTTTCCCATTGAAGCCGCCGAACCATCCGCGCTACCTGAATACCGAATTCGTGGGCCACACATTTCCGACGAAGACCACGGACGACGACGAGCGCCAGCGCGAACACACGCTGCGCCATGCGCGCATCCATAACCAGCTTGCGTCCGACCCGCAATATGCCGGCGGAATCGGCTGGTGCGCCTTCGATTACAACACCCATGGCAATTTCGGCTCCGGCGATCGCATCTGCTATCACGGCGTCACGGACATTTTCCGCGAACCGAAACCGGCGGCTGGCTTCTACAAATCACAATGCGATCCGGCGGAGGAAATCGTGCTCGAGCCGGCATTTCATTGGGCGCGCGGCGATGAATCCATCGGCTTCACGAAAGCTGTGATCTGTTCAAACTGCGACCATCTAAAAATCTTCACGCGCGCGGGCAGCGTCGAAGGGAATCCGTGGACGCCGCTGGCCGAACTAGATCCCGACCGCGAGGAATTCGCCAATCTGAAGTATCCGCCGTTCGTTCTGGATGTGAGCAGATTTCGCGCGGGATGGGGCGATCTGCGGATTGACGGATTCATCGAGGGCAAACAGGTCATCTCGAAGTCGCTGTCGGGCCGGGGCGTCGATAGCAAATTCGCGCTCTTGCCCGATGACGTTACGCTGATCGCCGATGGAGCCGATACCACTCGCGTGGTGTTGCGCGTGACCGACGAGTTCGGCGCCGCGCGAAACTACGCAAACGACCCCGTGATCTTCACGCTTGAAGGCCCCGCCGACCTGATCGGTGATAATCCATTCGCGCTGATCGGCGGAACCGGCGCGATCTGGATTCGCGCGAAGGAGCAAGCGGGAACAGTGCGTTTGACCGCGAAGCACCCGCGATTGGGATCGCAGACGGTGACGTTTACATTGACCACCGCGCCCGCAGAACCCGCCTAGGCTCGTAGGTCGCTGATTCTGTGTGGTTTACGAGACGCGGCGGCACGCGAATCCCGGCTCCACGCGCACACCGCCAAAAGAGCGCCGTTACGACTTTCGTCTAGTTTCAACCGTCTCACAGAAGTTTAGTATCGGTCGCGTCAAAACGGGTGCTCATATGGAAATCGCGGGTGAAGTGTCGAATCACGCTGCCTCTAGGATTGAATCAGCAATTGGCAACGCTTCTCGCGGTCTGCTGAGGCATTCCCGCGTGATGCGCTCGCGTCTTCTGCTTCTACTGCCAGTTCTCTTTTGCGCGCTGACGTTGCGAGCGCAGCAACCGTTGCCGGAGCCGGTAGATATCACGCCCATCAACGGCGAGACCTATTACATCCTGAACCAGTTCGATGGCCGGCAGATGGATTTGAGCGCGGGCTCGATCTCGAACGGCTCCACTGTTGTCGAGGAGTCCGCCAGTTTTACGTCGCTTTCGCAGCGCTGGTCGGTCACAAAGCTCGCGGACGGCGCATGGAAGATCAGCAACCTATTGAGTGGCCTGTGTCTCGACACATCGTTGTCCTCGGCGGTGCAGAACACCTGCGCGATCAACACCGCTTCGCAAGAGTGGTCGTTGAATTCAACGACGAACGGCTACTACAACATTCTGAATCAAGCCACAGGGCAGGTGCTCGGCATCCAGGGAACTCCGGCAGCGGGGGCACAACTTAACGTCTCCTCCGCAGCTGGCTCGCAGACGCAGCAATGGTTGCTACGTCCCGTCTTCTTCCGCGGGATTGATAACGCCCTGCTTGAAAAGCAGGAGGCCGCGCGCGCTGCGCAGACAAACCTGGCGTGGTGGAACGACGCAGGAACTGCGACCGACGTCCTGAAGCTTTTCAAGAATCATGGCGTCAATATGGTTCGGCTGCGCCCCAGCTCAGGACCGCCTAATGGGGGAACGCCGACGGCGCTCTTGCCATACGCCGACCCTTCGTTCACCGGATGCGTCGGCGCCAGCTTGTGTTATGCCGAAACGGACGCCCTAGATCTTGACCTGGCAAGGCGCGCCAAGAATCTTGGGATGAGTATCGAACTAACGCTTCTATTTGACGGTCAAGGTTCCTCGAGCGTTCCCGCAGCGTGGGCCGCGGACGCCTCCAACATCACGAACCTGAAAGCTGACATCTATAACTACGTCAAAAAGGAAATTGAAAATTATCGCGCGGCGGGCGTGATGCCCGATCTGGTTTCCATCGGCAATGAAGTTGACACGGGATTTCTTAGCCCATCCGGCACAGGCAATAGTCCCAACGGAAATACGCCTGCGACTTTCGCGAATTTTGCTGCGCTACAGACGTCCGCCGTCCAGGCGGTCAAAGACGCGGCGTCCGACACCTCGATTGGCGCGGCGATCCCGGCCCCGCTGACCTGCATCCACATCACGCCCGCGTGGGATTTGACCAACTTCTTCACGCTTGCGAGTCAGAGCGGTATTACAGTCGACGCGATCTGCCAGAGCTACTATCCGCTGTTCCATGGCCCGCTGACCGCGGCGCAGGCGGCCACCTCGAACCCGGGCGGCAAACCCGTCGAGCAAACTGTGTTGAACAATGCCGCCAATTCGATCGCCAAACCGATTTTCATAATTGAAGCCGGTGAACACTATGAGAACGGCTTCGATTCAAACGATCCCTGGTATCCGCCGTCGCTGGCGAATCAGCGCCAGTATCTAGTGGATCTCGATTCCGTGCTGCGCGCTGTGCCGAATAATCTGGCGATGGGGATGGAGTATTGGGATCCCGAAGGCGTGGACTTGTCGAACCCGACCCCGCCGCCGAGCCTACTGAATGGAACCAATCAGCCGAACGCCATTTATTCTTGGACAGGACTCACGATTTTCGACAACTCCTCCGTTGCACTGTTGCCCGCGGCCGACGCGCTCGGCGGCAAATTCGATCCGTCGCTGCGCTATAAGCTGGTGAATCGCGCCACCGGAAACATTCTTGAATCGCAAGGAGGGTCTTCGGCTTCGGGTGCGTCACTCGACACCGCGACGGACACCGGCGTCGCGAATCTTTATCAGCAGTGGCTGATCGCCAGCGATGGCGATGGATTTTTCCGCATCACCAATGCCAACTCCTCGACTGTGCTGGATGACTCAGCCGCGTCGAAGTCCGCGGGCAGCGCCGTCGTGCAAGCCACAGCAACCGGGTCCACCGAGCAAGAGTGGAATGTGGTGACCGCCGGCGGCGGATACTGCAACGTCGTTAATAATCTCAGTGGCCTGGTGCTGGACATCAGTGGCGGGCTGGCCGTGCAGAACACGCTGTCGGGAGCGGTGGGGTCAACAACGCAGCAATGGCAGATCGTTCCCGTGCACATTACTACGGCCGGCGCCGCGGGATTCGTGATGGCCGCCGACCCTCCCAGCATTTCGATCGCGCAGGGCGCGTCGGGCACAGCAGTGATCACGCTCACGCCCAGCGGCGGCTACTCCGGATCAGCTACGTTCTCATGCGCGGGACTTCCGACGAGCGCGACCTGCGCGTTCTCAAATTCTCCGGTGACCTTCGACGGAAAAGACACGGTGCAAACCACCACCCTGACAATCAGCACCCAGGGTGCGGCTGCGGCGCCGCCTCTGCTGCGTTTTTCTTGGCGGGATTGGCGGCCAGGGCCGTCCGCGCTCTCGCTGGCCGGGCTCATTCTCCTAGTTGTATGGCTTTTCTTTGTAAGCCGCGACCAATCCCTATTGGTGCTTCGCCGCCAGTTTGCCTCGCGGCTCCGCCTGTCCCTGGCCGTCCTCGCCGCAGCTTGTGTCTTGGCGTTGGCAGGATGCGGCGGCGGAGGCGGGGGTTCAGGCTCGTCGGGGGGAGGAGGGGGAGGGGGATCGCAACCCCCTGTAACTCCCTTGGGCACGACCGTAGTAACGGTCACGGCCAGCGTGGGAAACAGCTCGCAGAACATCGGAATTCTCGTCAACGTAGTTCAATAAGCGAACGCCAGGCGAACGTGCCGGAATGGCACCAGGCTCGTCGCTTCCCAAGCGAGGACAGGCGGTCGCGGAGCATACTGCTTGTCCGGGGGGAGCAAACGGGTGCACCAGCTGCCTCAAAAACGAGAAAAACGGCCGTAACACAAAAATACTATTTTCTTTCACCAATCCTACTTTTGTCTGATTTATGCGGGCATGGCTAGGGACTACCATGCGCCCAGATTTCGGCTTTAGGGTGGGGTCCAATCGCTTGGAAGTGAGCACTACGTGGTGCGCTTAGGAGGCTCGATGCAGAGTCACAAGACATTTGGCAGTTACGGTCGCGTGTGTTTGATGTTGCTTCTGGCGCTATCCTTGACGCCCATTTTGGCGCGGGCACAAAACTCCATAACGGGCGAACTGAAAGGCACCGTAACGGATGCTTCAGGAGCCGTCGTGGCGGGAGCCGCGGTCTCGATCAAGAACGTGCAAACCGGCGTCATCACGCCAACGAGCACAAACGGAAACGGAATCTATGATGTTCCGTTTTTGCAGCCGGGCAGCTACACAATCACATTCTCAAAGCAGGGCTTCCGCGACTTCGTCCGCGAAGGCGTTAAGCTCGAGATCGAAACCCTGCAAATTGACGCCGCGCTCCAAGTCGGCACCGCATCGCAGGAAGTTGTGGTGACCGCCGCTGCGCCACTGGTCGAATCGGAAACGACCGAACAGCACGTGGACCTTGACACCGCGGCGGTCGCTGCAGCGCCAATCGTCGGAACTGATTGGCGCAACGAACTTGTTGCGCTTGTTCCCGGTGTCAATGTCGGCTCGGGAGGGGCAGGCGCGGCCAACGGCCAGTCAGCCGGAGTGAACGGCACACAGGGATACAACATCAATTTCCTGGTTGACGGGACGGCTGCGACTGATCCTAGAGATTTCAACGGAAGCAACAACATCACGCCCATTGACTCGATTGCCGAAGTAAGCATGAACGCAAGCAATGCGCCCGCGCAGTATGGCAATGGCCTGACATCTATCAATGCTGTCACCAAGAGCGGGACGAACACTTGGCACGGCAGCGGATTCGAATACGTTCAAAACACTATTTTGAACGCCAGGAATTTCTTTGATGAAACAGGCTCGAAGCCGGTGGAGAATTGGAATAACTACGGCGGAACCGTTGGCGGACCAATAATCAAGAACAAGCTGTTCCTATTTTTCGCCTATCAACGCAACCCGAATTCCAGTCCGAATACTGGCCAATACAGCTTCCCGACCGCAGCCGAGATGGCGGGGGATTTTTACGGGATCTCAGGCGCAACAGGTTCTGCGTTCAGTTCCGCGGGCATGTTGCTGGCCGCCAAGGATCCGGTAGCATTAAAGCTTCAGGCTTACTTTCCGACGGCAAGCGCGCCGGGGTGGAAGAGTGGGTGCCCCGGTCCAGCAAATGTGGGACCAACCGTCGCGCAGACCTGCACAGCTAACAACGATTACACGTTCGCTGGCTCCAGTCCGAACCTCTCGACGTGGTATGAGAGCAAGATCGACTACGACATTTCGTCGAAACAGAAGCTGACGTTCAGTTTCAACTATTACCCAAATCAAGTGTCTTATGTGCCCGAGGACCCGCTATATCCAAGCGACGCTACGTCGTTTGACCAAGGCAACAATTACAATCTGACCGGTCAGCTCTCGGACACTTATACAATTAGCCCGACCGTCCTAAACGAGTTCCGCGTGGGTGCAATGCGCGAATTGGATGCTTACATTCCGCCCTCGCAGGGCAAGAACGATCCAACATCGCTTGGTCTTGAGCCGGCCTACGGCACCAATGCTCCTGGCAACATCTTTCCCAGAGTCACGATCGATGGCGGCGCTGGGCAGGGGGAGTTTGACTTGGGTGGAGGGCTCCATGGTAACGGCAACCTCCACGCGGTTCTGGGCGAAGGCGTGTACAGTTTTTCAGATATCGTCACTCTCATTCACGGCCGGCACACCATCAAGGTTGGCGGCGAGTACGACCGAGACTATCAGAACTATACAAACTGGGGCGATAGCACCTCTGGTGAGTTCGAATTCGACGGAAGCGTCACCGGGATTCCATACGCCGACTTCCTGGCTGGCGACGTTTACGGATGGTACGTGTACGATTACGACGCCACCAGCGCCCACATGTGGAATTCGGCGATTTTCGCCAGCGATGACTTCAAGGTCTCTTCACATGTGACGTTGAACCTGGGCCTTCGCTGGCAGATTCAATCCGGCTGGGGCGTAACGGGCAACTTGTTCGGCAATTACGACCCGAACCTGCCTAACACTCAGGCGTGGACCTGCTCGCCTGGTGCGACCAGCACATCCCAGTGCTCGCTCAACACGGCCGCCAAAGGGGCCATTCTCTATGGCGGAAGTGGGGACGCCGCCTATGGCGGTCCGACGAACGTTCAGAACACGATCCAGAACGCCGATTACAAACAGTTTGCGCCGCGCATTGGCATCGCTTGGTCGCCCAATGAAAAGTGGTCCGTCCGAGCGAGCTACGGTATTTTTGATGCGCCTCGCGATGCGGAAAACTACACCGATAACTCTCTCGGACTCGGCTTCAACCCAGCTGGCTCCTTCGGGTACTCTTACGGAAACACGGCATTCAAACTGGCCTCTGGTCCGCCGGCCGGCAGCGTCGTATATCCGACTCTTTCAACTCTTTCGCCGGAAATCGACAACTACGGCTACGTGGTTTACTACCCGCGGAGCATGCCCACGGTCTACGTGTCGCAGTGGCTGCTCGATATTCAGCACGAATTCCCAGGCGGGATCTTACTGGATGCAGGTTACGTCTATACCCACGGCAAAAACCTGAACTTCGCGACAGACATCGACCAACCTGGCGCAAGTGGATTGAACACATCGTGCACGGCGATCTACCCACAGGTGACGCCTGGCCACTATCCGAACGTCAACGGCAACTGCGCCGCTCCTGTGCCGTATTTCAATGTGATTCAGGCCCAAATATACGATGGATGGTCGAATTACAACGCGCTGGAGATCCGGCTGCAAAAGAGAATGTCGTATGGCCTGGACTATCTGGCTAATTACACCTGGTCGAAATCGCTCGATACCGGCACCGGCGGAGGCCACGGATCGGGCATCGACATATACCAAAACGCGTTCAGCCCCGCCGCCAATTACGGTTTGTCTGACTTCAACGCGGCGAGCACCCTAAGCGGTCAGATCGTTTGGGAGCCGCCGTTTGGAAGCGGGCGTGGCCATTCTTTGCACGGAGTGGCCGACGAGGTGGTGGGTGGCTGGCGCCTCTCGACGCTCTTCCAATGGCACTCGGGACTTCCGTTCACCCCAGTGATCCAGAACTCCGTCTCTCAAGGGCTTGATCTGGGGCTAGACGAAGCCTTGAACAACGGTACCACGTTGTTTCCCAACATCGTTGGCAGTCCGACCGTGTCGAATCCCACCATCAATAATTGGTTCAACCCGGCTGCGTTTGCCAACCCGGCGCATGGGGTGTTCGGTGATTTGGGACGCAACACTCTGATTGGGCCCGGTTTCGGCGACGTGGATTTCAGTGTCGCGAAGGATTTTCCGCTTCACTTCCGCGAAGGCATGAGCCTCCAAATCAGGGCTGACTTTTTCAACGTATTCAATCACCCGAACTTCGCCAACCCGGATGGTGACGTTGCCTCAGGGTCAGCGTGTCCGACAAATGGGCCTAACCCCGGTCTCCATTTGGCCGATTGCCAAAGCGGCGTGATCAATCACACCGACGGCTACGGCGGCCAACGCAACATTCAACTGGGCGCTCACTTCACGTTCTGAGCGCGGCACCGTAACTTAGTCACCCCGTGTCTGCGGGGTGCGGTGGGAGCCTCCCTTCCGCACCCCGCAGTTTTTTTTGCGGAATTCTCGAGGCAGAGATCCCGCGCCACCATTCGCAAACTAACCACGCGCGGAATTTCTGCCCCTTCGATTTGCATGCTGTGTCTGTGATATCGTGAGAGCGCGATTGTAGCGGAAGGGCGGCGAGATTTTTTTTGCAACTCGCCCGAAAATCACAAAACGCAGGCAGCGTCCCTCGATGAAAGAAACGCGACCGAGTAAACCCCAAAAGATCGATTTTCAGCTTGGCATTCTCCGGGCGTCGCTTGTTCTGGTCCTCGTGACGATTGGCAGCGCGCTCACCGGCATGGCGGCGCAAACCGCGCCTTCTCGCGCCGCGCAAATCCAGGATCACTTCCGCAAAGCGGCTACGGACCTCCAAGCCAACGATGCGAACTCGGCGGTTCAAGAGTTCAACGCTATCCTTGCTCTTGACCCTAAGAACGCCGCGGCGCTCACCAATCGCGGCGCCGTGCGATTTCTCGAAGGGGATTGTCTCGCCGCTGTCCCAGATTTCCAGGGCGCGCTCGCCGTTGACCCATCGCTACTGAAGACCAAAGCGATGCTAGGCATCTGCGAGAATCGGCTGGGCCGCAGCTCGGCGAGGGCCGTACTTGAGAGCGTCTATCCGAAGCTGACGGAGAAACACCTGCGGACCGAGGTCGGCATGGAGCTTGCAGGCTTGTATTACCAGCAGGGCGACATGGACCGAACGACCAGCATGATTCAATCTCTGCTCGGACTCGATCCGGATAACGTGGACGTGCTGTATTTCGCGCAGCTTGTGTACACAGAAATTGCTGACGACACGTTGAACAAGCTGACCATCCTCGCCCCTGGCTCCGCACGGATGGAGCAGGTGATCGCCGAGCATTTGGTGAATGGCGGCGATTTGCCCGGCGCGATCGTTCATTACAAGAAATGCCTGGAAATGAATCCGCGCATGGTCGGGGTCCACTTCGAGTTGGCTGAAGCGATCCTTCAAAACACGCCGTCCGATGCCGCCGCACAAGCCGATGCGCTGAAGGAGTTAGCGGCAGCGATTCAGGACGATGGAGACGGAGCAAACATCGAAGCCGAGCTGGGGTATATCGGCATATTGCAATCCGATACGCAGAGCGCCTTCGCGCATTACCAGCGCGCCTTCGCTATGAATCCTGGCAGCGTCGATGCGCAGATCGGGCTGGGCCGCGTTCTGATGCTGCTCGGCAAGCCGGAAGAGGCGCTGAAGTATCTGCGCATGGCGGTTCAGGCCGATCCGTTGAACAGCGAAGCCCACTACCGGCTGAGCACCGTCTACAAGAGGCTCAACATGCCCGAGGATGCTGCGAAGGAAACGAAACTATTTGAAGAGATCAAGCAAACCAAAGATCAGGTGATCGCCATCTACCGCGAGATGAACAAGCACCCGCAAGCCAACGGCGACGTTGAGGACGAAGACCAAACGCCCGCGGCGACGCCGCCGCAGTAGCGCCCGGCGCGTCGATTCCGGCCTCAGTGCAGCGTGAATTTATCGAACACGCGGATCACGGGAAGTGCGTTGCCGTCGGCATCAAAGAATCCGCGGGCCGCGACTACCGAGCATCCTGGGTGGGTGCACGGTTTTGGCAGCACGGCTGGTTCCCACCAGAACAATCCCGCGCCCAGCCCGTCTGGCGTTTCCTGAACGATGCGGTTCACTTCATCCAGAAACTGGGCCTGCCCATCGGGTGTTTCGGGGAACGGGCCCGGCTTCTTAATGTAGTTGGTCGGAGTCCAGCAATACGCCGCCTCAACGACGATGATCGGCTTTCGGTATTCGCGCGCCGTGAAAACCAAGTTCGCACGCAGATCGTTCAGGCTGCCATGCCACCAGGGGTAATACGATTGCCCGATCACGTCAAACGGCACGTGGTATGAATTAAGCTTGTCGAAGAAATATTTGGTGCCGGCGATGTCGCCGCCGCGGTCAATGTGAATCATGATTTGCGGCATCGGTTGATCGGCGCTGCCTGCGCGAACGCCGGCGATTCCCGCTTGAATCAGATCGGCAAAATGATCCCAATTGTCCGGCAATTTCCCGTCCGGCCAGAGCATGCCGTTTCTGACCTCGTTGCCGATCTGAACCATGTCCGGCAGCACGCCGGCCGTTCGCATGGAAGCGATGGTGTCGCGCGTATATCCAAACACCGCCTGCACGAGCTGCGCGTGCGTCATGCCCTGCCAAGCCGCCGGAATGAATTGCTCCTGTGGATCGGCCCACGTATCGGAATAGTGAAAATCGAGCAGGAAATGGAATCCGAGCGCCTTCGCCGCTTGGGCAAGCGCGATGGTGTATTGCAGATTGTTGGGAAGTTCCTTGGGCGCGCAGAACACGCGCAGACGCACCCAGTTGTAACCGTGATCTTTTAGAATCTCCAGACCGGGCTTCGCCTGGCCGTTGTCTTTGAATGTTTTCCCGCTATCCTCCGCCGCTTTCAGGAAGGATACGTCGGCGCCGACGGCGTATTCGGAATTTTGCGCGCGAAGTCCGGCGCCAAGGCCTAGAAAGAGAAGAGGAATCGCTGCTGCAATGCGCAATCGCCGGCTGCCGCTAATCATGGCCTAAATCTTTAACCACCTCATATTCAGGAATCACGCGCACCCCTACGAGATTGGCAATTTCGCCCGATGCCGGAAATTGCGGACGCGCCCCTTGCGGCAGATAGATCGGCGTGTCTTTCCGCAGCGGCAAGATGCGCAGTTCGAGGCCCTGCTGCAGTTGCTGCGGAGAGATTCTTAGCAGCCCGACTTCCCACGGCGCTCCATTGTAAAAATTATCGGTGAAGAGCTTTCCGCCGGCGTAAATCCGCGCGATATCGCCTTGGTACTGGATGCTCAAGAGCAGATCGGCCGGCGCAACCGCGCCCGGGACGCGAATCGTCCACCGCGCAGCGTTCTGGAATTCCGCGTCGTCCGGAACCAAGGCTACGCCGCGGCTCATTTTCGCCGGGGGCGGATCGCCAGCCGGGGTCTCTTCCTGCACAGACGCCGTCAGATTCACGGGCGCCGGCTGCGGCGAAACCGAGTAGCGCTCGAAAACGCCATCCGGGCCCGCATCAGCGAAGCCTGCCGGTGGACGCGCCCAAGCCGGATAAAAAGCCGCCTGAAGCAACGCGGGATCGCTCGCGCGCATGTGCACACGATCGCCATCGAAGAATAAGTCCGCAGGCGACAGGATCAGCCGCTCTCGTCCATCGAGTTTGGCTTTCCAGGCATTGAAAGCCTGCTCTCGCGACAGGATGATGATTCGTGCGCTCACGCCCTTGCGATCGCGGATTTCGATTGCAACGCCGGGACCGGGCTCGATCCCGGACACAAACGCAATGCCCGCGTCGCGCACGATCTGCGCATGAGGAGCCTCGATCGCGCCGCCACCACGGTCCTCGATTGCGAATTCCGGCGCAATACCCGGCCACGTGAAGAACACGAAAGTCTTCTCATCGCGCAATTGGCACAGCGGCTGGGCCGTCGCGTACCGTAACACGGCGGGGCCAAGATCAAGGTTGACGGGCCATATCGCGTATGCGCCGCTCGGAATGCTCACCGGCTCGCGCGGAACCTGAACCGGGCCGGACGGTGTTTGGAGCTTCACTTGAAATGCCGCGCGTTCAGGCAGTGGGTGCAGCCGCTGATAGTTGTTGATGAACAGGAATCCATGGTCGCCCTGCATTCGGGCCGCAACGCGCGGCGTCGCGGTGTCATCCTTATTCGCGGGCATTCGATTCGGGAAGCAGGCCGTCATCGGCGCAAGGCTACTTCCAAAATCGCCGAGGAAAAGATGGAAGACTTTCAGAGCACGAAATGAGTCGTGCATCTGGCCAAACTCGCCGAGCGGCGCTTGAAAATCATAGGTCTTCACCGGCACGTCATTGGGGTATCCGGTGGCCTGCGATTCCTCGAGAGTGGTCAGTTTGCCGTCGGGATTTGTTCCGCCGTGGAACATATAGTAGCCATACAGCGAAACGCCCGAGCCGAGCTTCGCGATAACCATCGCCGCGATATCATCCGGCGCGATTAACAGCCTGCGATGATAGGAGAGTTCCATCCCCCCGCCCATTTCAGCGGTCAGGAAAGGATAACGGGCGTCGATCGCGTCAGTATCCGGACGCTTCGACTGCATGTCGTCGCTCACATCTTCTTCGCGCCGTATCGGTGTGAAGAAGTAGTTTGACCTGGGGGGAAGATCCTCGATGCTGCGCCACCAGAAGCCATCTTCGTATCCGCCAAAGACGGGGACAAAACTATTGGGCGGAATGACGGCGTCATCCCATCCTGTCAGAGTGAAGAATGGAACGTTCAAACCAGCTTGGAGTGCGAGCTTTCGGAGCGCCATCAGGTAGTCGGAGCCTTTGCCCGGTCCGCGATCGTGGTACTCGTTTTCGAGCTGCACTCCGATCACTGGCCCGCCATCCTTCCAAAGCAGACCGCTGAGCTGCTGGCCAATCTGGCCGTACAGAAGGCTCACGTAGTGCAGATATACGGGGTCAATCTGCCGCACCGGGCACGCCTTCGCGAGCAACCAATCGGGGAATCCACCGTTGCGGCATTCGCCGTGGGACCACGGCCCGATGCGCACCCACACGTACATTCCATGTTTCCGGCAAAGCTCGACAAATCGCCGCAGATTGCGCTGGCCGGTCCAATCGAATTGACCTTCGACCTCTTCGACGTGAATCCAGAAAACGTACGTGGAGACGATCTGTACTCCGCCGGCTTTCATCTTCAGGATTTCGGCTTCCCATTCGGATTCGGGATACCGCGAGAATTGAAATTCGCCCATCACCGGGAACCACGGTGCGCCGTCGTGCAGCAAGTACCGGCTGTTTGCGCTGAATGATTCGCCGCTCGGCGATCGGCCGCCTGCCGGAAACCACAGCGCGCTAGGTGGAGCAGCCGGTTGCGAGGCGTCGATCACCATTTGCGACGGCGCCGCGGCTTGGGGTGTGGCGGGGCGACCCGAAATCGACGCGATGGCGATAAGGGATATGAAAGAAAAACACATCCACAGGTAAGATTTCATCTCTGGGTGGGGCGTACTTCCCCTGCCTAATTTAGCGGAGGGACAGGGTTTGGGAATCCAACTAAGGTTGGATACGCAATCTTGGTGAACGACAGGCCTTGAGCTAGAGGTGCTCCAGCCCCCGGTGGAGGGCTTCGATGACCGCTTGGGTGCGGTCGGTCACACCTAGTTGGAGAAGAATTACGCTGACGTGGCACTTCACGGTGGCTTCCGTGATTCCAAGCGAACTGGCAATTTCCTTATTGGTCTTCCCGTGGGCCATCAGCGAGAGCACCTCGCGCTCGCGGGGGCTTAAATCTGAGTTCGGCGTCCGGTCGGCCAAGCTGCGCATCACTGGACGCGGCAGGAAGCGCATTCCCGAGCGCACCTTGCGCAGGGCATCGACCAGCGTCTCGTGCGACATTCCTTTGATGATGTAGCCCAGAGCGCCGGCGGCAATCGCTTGATGAATGTCTTCGTCGCCTTCGTACGTCGTGAGCACAATGCTTTTCGCATGGGGATCAATTTGCCGGATGGCGCGCAAAGCATCGAGTCCGCTCATGCCGGGCAGCCGGAGGTCCATCAGCGTGATATCGGGGCGGTACTTCTTGAACATCTCGACCGCTTCTTCGCCCGTTCCCACGTGCACGCAGACTTTCATATCGTGCTGCGCGTTGATGATGGCCGCCACGCCCAATCGCATAATCGGATGATCGTCAACGATAAGAACCGTTGTCTTGTTGCCGTTGTTCATGGGTGTCCCCGTTGTACGACCCCGCCCTATGCCGCGACCAACTTGTGACCATTCTTGTGACCGTTCGCCGACTGAATCGGAATTTCGGCGCAGATTCGCGTTCCCTTCGACATAGCGCTCTCCACGCTGAACCGCCCGCCCACGCTTTCCACCCGCTCGCGCATTCCGACCAGACCGAAGTGAGCGCCCTGCGACGTCGTGACCGCCGAGGGATCGAATCCGCAGCCGTCATCTGCAATCTCTATCCGCGCCGCATCATCCGCGAAATTCACATTGATGCGAACTTCCTTGGCCTGCGCGTGCCGGATGGCATTATAGACCGCCTCGCGCGCCACCATCAGCAGCACGTGTTCGGCGTCCCCACCAAGCGGCACCGCCCTGCCGTGCGTATCGAACTTCACAGGCACATGGGAGAGTTGACTCGCCTGCCGCGCCACCTGCTCCAGCAACGGCCCGATTTCCGGCGCGGCATCCTCTCCGCGGCGCAGATTCCAGACGGCGTTGCGCGCTTCTTCCACCGTGGCTCGCACTTGGTCGCGTGCGGAATCGAGCAGCGTGCGCGTTTCGCCGTCCAGGTCAGGCCCGAGCGACACCACCGCCTCCAGCAACGCCGATGTGCTTGTGCATCCCTGAATCACAGTGTCGTGCATTTCCCGCGCGATGCGGTTGCGCTCCGCGAGCACGGCTTCAAATCTTTTGTGGATCTGGCCGAGCCGCACGCGAAACGCGATCAGTATGAGCGCAATGATGCCTGCCACGCACACACCCAGAAACCATCGCGTCCGGTAGATATGCGGCCGCCAATCGATTCCTAGCGACGCGTCGGTTACTTTGTCCGGCATATTCATCTCAAACGCTTGCACTTCAAACTGATAATTGCCGGGAGGAAGATTGGTGTAACTTGCAACGTGGTTTTGCAGCGCCTCAATCCATTGGTGATCGAAACCCACCAGGCGGTAACGGAATCGGATTCGTTCCTGCGACCGAAGGCGAATCGCCGCATAGTCGATCTGAAGCCTTCCGTCGCCGGGAGGAACAACTAGCTGGCCGGAGGTGGGCGCTTCGCGGCCATCGACCAGGACCCGCTCAATCACCACCTGTGCCAGCCCGCCCGGGCGCGTCTCGTTCGGCACGATCCTCACCGGGCCGCGGTTGCTGGCAAACCACACTTCTCCGTTCGGCGTCAGGCAGCCGGCCGGTTGCACGCCGCCGTGCATCTGCGTGGCCTCGACTCCGTCGGAGAGCCCATAGAGCGTCACCGCCGGACGGAATTTCGAATCTTGCGCAAACTGATCGAGGTCGCTGCGATTGACTGAGGAAATTCCATCCGGTCCGCTTATCCAGAAAGTGCCGCGAGGATCTTCAAGAATTTCGTAAATGCTGTCGCTCGCCAGACCTTGCTCGGATGTGAAGTGCGTCAGTTTCCCATCGCGCCAGCGGAACAATCCGTCGCCGAGCGTGCCAAACCACAGGCCACCATCGCGGTCCTCGTGAATCGACCACACCTTGTCGTTGCGCAGCGCTTGCGTAACGTCGTCGGTGGCGAAGTGGTTGTCGTGCCAGAGCGAAACGCCTTGCTCCGTGCCGATCCAAATGTCGTTGCGATTGTCCTGCAGGAGCGCGCGAATACTGAAGTAGGAAAGGCCGTCGCTCATTCGATAGTTGGTCAGTTCACCGTCGCGCCAGCGGCTGACGCCTTCGTCCGTGCCGATCCATATGCTGCCGTCGCGGCTCTCGAGGAACACGCGCACGAAATCGTTCACCAATCCCGTGCTCTTCGTGTAGTGAATGTGCTCGCTTCCGCGCGTTAGGAATAGGCCGTGGCCTTCGGTACCCACCCACCAATCGCCCGCGCGATCGCGGAAAACGCAGCGCACGCGCACTCCCGGCGCCGGATCGGGCACTTCCTCGGTGCGGTTATGCCGCGGCTCGATGCGATAGAGATGCGAAGCGGCGACCCACAGCGAGCCGTCACGATCCGCGTAGACCGTGCCAAAGTCCGCGTTCTGCGCTCCCGGCAACGGATACGTGCTCAGCGCCGTGCGGCTCAGCCGCAGCAGGCCGGTCTGCAAGCCCACCCAGATGTTTTGCTCGGAATCCTCGAAGACTGAGAGCACTGTGCTGCTGGGAGGATCTTCGGGCGTCGCGACGCGGGTGATGTGGCCATCGCGATAGCGCATAAGCCCCGCGCCGATGCTCCCGATCCAAAGCGTGCCTTCGCGGTCCTCTCGCAGGATTCGGACCGTGCTTGTGATTCCGGGCACCTCTTCAAAGTGCGCGTCACCGTCGGCGGCGGGAAGCATGCGCTCGAGTCCTTCGACAGTGCCCACCCACAGTGTTCCGTCACTCGTTTCGAAGATGGACTTCACGCGTCCCGCGCTGCGCCCGCCGCTCAGAGAGAATTCGCGGCAATTGTCGCCGTCGATCATCAGCAGCCTTGATCCGCCCACCCAAAGCCGTCCCGCGTGATCCTCGCGAATGGAGTGAACAGCCAGGTTCGGAACATTTCCGTGGCCGTCAATCCGCGTGAAGCGGTCGCCGTCCAGCCGAAACAGTCCCGCGTCGGTCCCCGCCCATATCGCGCCCTTATGATCCTGGTACACCACGCGCACATGCCCGTCGTCCAGACCTTCGGGCTGCGCATAGGAGCTGAAAACCCCATCCTTGTAGCGGAACACGCCGCCGCCGTCCGTGCCCGCCCACAGCGTGCCGTCTTGCGCGACCATCAGAGAGAACACGCTGTTATCGTGGATTGCGCCGGTATTTTCGCGATTGAAGATTACAAAGCGCTCGCCGTCAAAGCGCACCAGGCCCCCGGTGGTTCCGATCCAGAGGTAGTGATCGGGAGTCTCTGCGAATGCTTGAACGGTGTTCTCAGGCAGGCCGTCGGCCATCTCCCAGACGCGGCGCGTGTAACCATCCGGCAACGTCCGAATGGAAAATGCTTCCAGCGGAGCGGCAACCGCCAGAGCAAGCGCAAACACACAGATCAACGTAGTCCGTGGCATAGCTGTTCGGCTCGTGCGACCAGGAGCCTCTGTAGGGCCGCGCCCTTAGCCCCGCGTATCATGGCGCGCGCGAGGTCGCCATGTCGCGGTGTCAGCCTCGCAAACCGGAGCACCCTTCCCCGGAATGCGCCCGTGGTCGTCGGCAGCACAGCTGACGCCCACGGGAATGGCCTCAAGCAAGGCCGTTATGCAGCGATCCTATCATTGGCCCGCTCTCGAATACATCGGAAAAGTTGATTGACCTCGGTGGGTCCGCCGTGCGAAGCACAGTCCACCCACGACCATCGTTGCAAATTCAAGGCTGTGCCACCCTTCCCGAAGAGACGACTGAATTAAATGCGGGTGAAGGGCAGTTTGTCGCCGGTGAGGCGGGCAACCAATCGGGGCCCACCAAGAAAGGAATCACTGTGAGATTCGCGCCGAAACTTGTCGGAGAAAGACATCGAAACTTCTGAAAATGCGACGGTAGCTCCGTATCGAGATTGGCTCCCCAACCGTTCTGGAAAACCCAAACGCGATCTCCGGGTTCTAAGCCTTCGGTACGCGCCATTTCTTCAAACTGCGCGGGAAAATTGTCCGGCGTCAGCTTATATACATCGTACTTCGTGGAGACGATTGAATACCCGTCACAACGAAATCTAACAAATTCGTCCTGCGACGGTTCAATCTGGGCGGCGGCTTTGGGACCGCAGAGATAGTACGTAAGAGGGAGACTACTCTGGTAGTCCACCAGGATCGTTTCGCTGCGCGGAATTGACTGGTGAATATAATTCATCGCGCCAGTCATCAATGTCCGGCTCTGATCTTCCTTCTTGATGAATGGCTCAAATGTTTCCGCGGATGTATTCGATGCTCCCACGATCAGCGCCGCGATCAGTAGGCCGGCCCAGAGCTTCTGCCCGTAAATGGCTGCGAGGAGAAAACTGGCAGCGGCGATCGCAAAAGGGGCCAGAAAAATAGTGTGGCGGCTGCCGGAATATGGATAGATTCCGGCGAGAGCTGCGCTCCAAACAGCGACAAATGGCAGCAAAAGGAGGATGCCCGAGTAGTCCGGGCGGCGGTTGCCGCGACGCGACACAACATCCCTGACCAGGAGAAACGCAACGCCAACGGCGAATACCAGGAACATGGCCACGGAGATGTATCTTTGTCCGAACATAAAGTGAAAAATGTCCCACGTGCGTTGTCGCGTGAATGTCAGAAGACTTCCACGGCCCGCGTGGAAATAGGCGTTATCCATCGGGCTGGCCCAGAGTGCCATTTCATCTTTTTTGATCTTCGACACGTGGGTTGCATACAGTAATCCATAGATCGCGAGCGCTCCGGCTTGCCCGATTGCCCAGGCAACAAGAATGGGTCGCGAGAACATTGAATCGAGGAATCGGACCAACGAATAAATGCCGACGGCCGCAACAAAGAAGACAGCCGAGTAATGGGTCAGAATTGCCAAGTAGAGGAAAACGCTGAAATACCAGATTCCGCGGACGGACTTTTCCTCGAAAGCCCGCTCCAGAAAGTATAAGGCGCCCCCCATGAAAAACAGCAACACAGCGTATGGCCGCAGTTCAGCCGAGAGTGCGATCAGAGCCGGGGAAAACGCGGCGAAAGTTACGCCGATCAAACTGGCCGCTTTGCCGAAAACAATCCTGATCCATTTGAAAGTGACCCAGCAAAAGGCCGTTCCAGCCAACACCGAGGGCAAGCGCAGCATCAACTCGGAGCGGCCAAGAAAGTGCCAAAAGTAGATCAGAAGATAGAGAAGCGGGGGATGCGCGTTGCCCAGGCTGGCTTTGTACGCAAGGAGAGCTGAAGGCTGGTTGATCAACAGGTAGTCAAGCGCTTCGTCCGGATTCAAATAGCTTCTGCTTGCAACGACTAGCCTGACACCGAATCCGGCGGCAACCACCAGCAGCGCGACGCCATCGAGATGATCGCTGAGCCAACGCTCCACAATGGCGGTCCATTTGGTTGCACCGCGTTTGGGTAAACCGGGAGCAACCTCGAGCGGCGAATCCCGTTCCATGCCGTCCACGACTCTGGATTTCATTTGTTGTCCGGGATCCTATTGGAAGTGACGTTGCAGAAAGCAATCAGGAGCGGCATGGGAGCAGCGACGTGCGGCTGCGCTCACAAAGCGCCACGCAAACACACTTTTCCAGCGGCGCCTTGGCGCATTCGGACCGCTCACTGCACTCTCCTGTATCTGGAATGAAATGTTTGGAATTGCCGCAACTCGACAAAAGATATCTTATGCATGATGAAACGCAGCAAGAGGAAAAGAATACTCAGCCCATAAACAATGCTGTCGAAGAAACTCGCGTTGGACGCTTCGGGGAAGTACTTCGTCGGGACGGGCACCTCTTTGATTGTGAAACCGAGATGAGACGCCTGCACAAGCAACTCCTGATCAAATACAAAATTATCCGAGTTCAAAGCAAATGGAATCTCTTCCAAAACCCGGCGGCTATAAGCCCGGTAGCCCGTGTGATACTCGGACAGGTTCAATCCCAGCGTCCAATTCTCGAGTTTGGTCAGTAGTTTATTCCCCAAAAACTTCCACCAGGGCATGCCCTGCGCCAGCGTGTCTCCTCTCAGGAATCGGGAACCCAACACGATATCGGCTCCGCCGGCCTTGATCGGCGCCACGATTTCGGGCAGAAGGGTTGGATCATATTGGTAGTCCGGGTGAAGCATCACAACGATATCCGCGCCTTCTCTCAGAGCTTCCGTATAGCAGGTCTTTTGGTTGGCCCCGTAACCGAAATTGCGCGTGTGCACGAAGACGGTAAGATTCAATTCGCGAGCAATCTCAAGGGTCTCGTCTGTGCTCCCGTCATCGACGAGAATAATCTGATCGATGGCGTGCTGCGGGATATTCTCGTAAGTGATTTTGAGCGTTTTCGCCGCATTATACGCGGGCATCACCACGATGATCTTGGGTCTATCCGATGCGCCTCCTTGCAATGCCATCGTTTCTCCTCGCGGCAATGTCTATTAGACTCACCGCCGTCACGGTGTGTCGATACGGCATTCGTTTCTGTTGTCCGAACTGCCACCAGCCGCTACCGGCTGCCGAGGATTTTTATTGACCTTTTACTGACCACGCTAGAAGGACAGCGCGCCTAGAACCCGCGCAAATACAGAGGAAAAATGGGGTGAGCGATGGGATTTGAACCCACGACCCTCGGTGCCACAGACCGATGCTCTACCGGCTGAGCTACGCTCACCACTGAGTGCGATTGAACATAGCATACGACAATTCAGCGCGGCGGAGAAGTGCGAGAGTTGCGGGGGAGGAAGCGGAAGGCAAAGGAAAACGCAGAGGCGCTGAGAGCGCGAAGGAGCGCAGAGAAGAGCAGGGCAATGTGGGGGCGCGATGAGATTGTGAGGAAACTGCGCCCAGCGCAGCCCCTCAGTGCACGCGGCGAAAGGGCGTGAGTTTGCCGCCGCCCGATCCGGGCGGGCGCTGGCTCGCCAGTCGCGAGCGGGCGAAATCGGCCCACGAACCGTTCGGATCGTACCGCAGATAGAACGAGAGGTGGCGCGTGGATTCGTTCTTGCGCCCGACTTTTTCGTACGCCAGCGCCAGATTCAAATGCGCATCCGCCATTTGCGGCGCCAGCTCGACGGCCTCGCGCAAATGCACGATGGATTTGTGCGTATCGCCATCGTGCTCGAGCACGCAGCCAAGATTGAATTGCGCCAGCGCGCTGCGCGGATCGAGATCGACGGCGATCGAAAATTCGTGCCGCGCTTCAACCATTCGCTCCAGCTGGTACAGCGTCGTGCCGTAGTTGATGTGCGCTTCCACCCAGTCCGGCGCCATTTCCACGGCTTTGCTGTATGCGTCGGCGGCTTGCGTCAGCGTGTCCTGCGAAGCGTCGCACGCCATGCCGATTTCAAACCAATGCTCGGCGGTGTAGGAAGCCATCGCCAGCACGTTGCCGGAAGACTGCCCGCGGCTGTGCTCGCCCTCGCGAGCCAAGTGCGGCGCGTCAAAATCGAAAACATATTGGCCGGTGAGCGGCTCAATCGGCCGGCTGGCCGGGGTAGCTGCGCTGACCACCACTTCGGTTCCGTTGCTCGATAGCCGCAGCGAGGCCAACGCAGGCGCGGGGCAACCGGAGGTAAGCTCAAACGCCGTGAGTGCGCGCTTAAGACGGCGCACCGGCACGCGACGCTCGGCGATACGCCGAATGGCCTCCAGCGCCACCAAATCGCTGAAGGTGTAAAACCGCGTTCCCCAGCGCGCTCGCGGAGAAACCAGCCGCAGGCGCGCCCAGTAGCCAAGCTTCGCCCGGCCGATCCCGAGCATGCGCTCGACCTGAACCTCTGAGAATTGCTGGACCATACGTCCTGCTGGTCTCCTACGGCGCGTTCCTTACGATCGCCGCGCGTCGGCGCCGTGGTTCGGCGCTCTGGGCGCAACCTCAGCGCTCATGCGCGGAGCGCCAGGGAGTTCGAGTGCCGATTGTATCGCAGGTTCGGCGGTTTTGTGCCGGCATTGCAGGGAAGGAACGCGCCGGGCGGGCAGGGGGAATACAGCTCGAATACTCCTGCTAAAGTGTGACAGGGCATCAAGAATCCCAGCCATGCAAGCTCATGCAGCAGAACGGCATTACTTAGAGCGGCAGATCGCCTACGCGCGGCCCATTTTCCTGGCCTTGGGCCTGGTGGACCTGCTGGTGCAGCCGGCTGCGCGCCGCGGCCCGCACGCATTGGCGTTTCTAACGGCATATCTGGCCGCTTCGCTGGCGATTGTGCTCGCGGATGCGCTGCGTGGCGGGGAACCCTGGCAATGGCCGCTCGCCGTGGACGCCTTGGCCCTTGCAACGTTGCTGGTTTTGAGTCCATCGGTCGCGACGTTTTGGTTCGTGTTTCTGTTCGTTGCGCTGGCCGCGGGGATTCGTTGGGGGTTGCGCGCGTCGATCGTGTTGACGGGTGCAGCGACGCTAGGCTTGTTGGGCCGCGCGGCGTGGGCGGGGCCGGTGGGTTGGCAGCAAGCCATCCCTTGGTTCGGATTCGCAGTGGGCACATTCGCCGCTGGGCTGGGAATGGCGTTTCTGGGCGATCGCAACCGAGCGCACGCCATCGAGCATGAATTCCTCGCGCGTCTGACCGCGCAATTGCGGGTGGAGCGCGGCGTTGCCGAATCGCTTCGCCGCGTGCTGGAAGATTTGGCGCTGGCCTTCCATTGCGCTGCGGCCTTCCTGGTGTTCCGCGACGTTGAAATCGATCGCATCTTCCTCTGGACGGTTCACGTGGGCGACCAGGGCCGTATTTCGCCGGCCAATTTGCCGGTGCATCGTGGAGAAGGATTTCTGCTGGACGCGCCGGATGCCAGCCTTGCGTGGACATCTCTCGAAGGGGCGGGCAGGGGATTCGGCTGGGACCGTCGCACGGGGCGCCGCCTAGCGGATTTGCCGCGGATGCCATTGACTGTCGTGAATGAATTGGGCCTGAAATCGTTTCTGGGCGTGACGTTCGATTTCTATAATTTGCCTGTCGGCCGCATCCTGCTCGGCAATTCGCGTCGCCCGATTCGGCGCGCCGATCTTCGCTCGCTCGAACGCATCGTGCGGCACATCGCGCCGCCGCTCGAGAATCTCTTTCTGCTGCGGCACATGCGCGCGCGGGCGATCGAGGCCGAGCGCAGCCGGATCTCGCGCGACCTCCATGACGGCATCCTCCAAACCCTGTTGAGCGTGGACATCCAGCTCAACGTCATTCGCAAGAAACTGGCCCAGGCGCCCGATCAGGTTGCTGAGCCGCTCGCCTCGCTGCAGAGCACGGTGCGCAGCGAGACGGCGGAGCTGCGCCAGTTGGTCACGGACATGCGCCCGCAGGGCGTTCAAAGCGCCGACCTGGTGGACTTGATGCGGGGCTTCGCGGAACGCTTCCGCAATGAGTCCGGGATGGGTCTGGACCTGCTGATCGATGCCGTGGAGCTACAGGTGCCCGACCGGATATGCCGGGAATTGTTCCAGATATACCGGGAATCGTTATATAACGTGAAAAAACATGCACAAGCCACGCACGTAGTGGTAAAACTATGGCAAAATGAGAGCCGTGTTGTACTCGTTGTGGATGACAACGGCGAAGGGTTCAGTTTCGCAGGCCGGTTTACGGGCGATGAGCTCGATCGTTTGCGGTTAGGCCCCATTTCAATTAAGGAGAGGTCGCGAAGCGTGGGTGGTGTTCTGACCGTGGAATCGACGCCCGGCCATGGTTCTCGCCTGACCGTCGAGGTTCCGCTGGGCTGATATGGCAAAAAACAAACAAGAAATCCGCATCCTGGTGGCCGACGACCACTTGATCTTCCGTGAAGGTCTGCGCAAGCTGCTTGATAGCGAAGATGGATTGACGATCGTCGGCGAAGCGGCGAACGGCAACGATTGCGTCAAGCTGATTGCCAAGCTCAAGCCCGATATTTTGCTGCTAGATTTGCGCATGCCGGATAAGGACGGTCTGGCAGTGCTCGAAGAGGTGAATTTCGATTCGCTGCCGACGCGCGTGATCGTGCTGACGGCGGCGGAGGACGATCGCGACGTTGTGCGCGCGATGCGCTTGGGCGCGCGCGGGATTGTGCTGAAGCAATCCGCCTCGGATTTGCTGGTGAAGAGCATTTACAAGGTATATGGCGGCGAAATCTGGCTGGACAACCACATGACCGCCGAGGTGATGAAGGCCTTTACGAAATCGGCCGATAGCGGTCCGCGCCGCGAAAAGCCGTTGCTGAGCGATCGTGAAAAAGAGATCGTGCAGCTCGTGGCCCAGGGATATCGCAACAAAGAGATCGGCGAAAAGCTCTTCATCAGCGATTAGACCGTCAAAAATCATCTGCACAATATCTTCGACAAGCTGGGCGTCTCCGACCGGCTCGAGCTAGCTCTCTACGCCATTCACCACCGCCTAATCGATCAGACATAGCTGTCTCGTCGTCCGTACCGACCGTCACCTGATGTGAAGCAAAATATGATCGCAGGCCGGGGATTTTCTCCGGTCCGGGCTAATCGGCAGTATCCGGGCATCGCGATCAGCCAACTCTGTTAATTGCTAGCACACCAGCGCCCGATCCCCCGCAAGAACCCGCCGCAGCCCGACCTATACTGATTCCGCCGCCCGGATGAGGTGAGTGACTGCGCAGACGCCTGTTTGACTGGCGTGCCACCGCCCTGGTCCAGCCATGCCAACCACTGCCGAACAAGCACTCGACACGCTGGCACCGGAGTCTCGCACGACGGGTGCCGAAAAGTTTGCGTCTAGTTCCGGTCACGGGATCTCCAGCTTTGCCCGTCCTGCATCCTCTGGCCGTTCTCTCGCCGTATTGCTGGTTGTGTGGGCGCTGAGCCTCGTCTGGCTCGGGATGTTCCTGCGCGAAAATTGGGTGCCCCACGACGACGGCATGCTGGCGCAAAGCGCCGAACGCGCCCTGCAAGGGCAGCTCCCGCACCGCGATTTCGACGAGGTTTACACCGGGGGCTTGAGTTATCTGCACGCCGCAGCGTTTAAATTGTTCGGGACGAATTTGTTCTCGCTGAGAGAGATGCTCTTCATCTTTTTCTTGCTGTGGGTTCCGGCGCTCTATTTTTGCGCTTCGCGTTTTGCAAGTCCGCTGGCCGCGGGCCTGGCCACGCTTGTTGGAGTCGCGTGGAGCGTGCCAGTTTATCCGGCGGCGATGCCGTCGTGGTATTGCCTGTTCTTCGCGACGTTCGGAATCGCGGCTTTGTTCAAATATATCGAGGCGCGCGCCACCATCTGGCTATTTCTCGCGGGGCTTTGCGGCGGATTATCATTCTTGGTGAAGAGTCCGGGCATCTACTACATCGGCGTGGTATTGCTGTTCTTTTTGTTCTGTGAACAATCCCAGGCCCGCGCGGAAAACGAAGCCGAAGCCTCCGCATCGAAACCGCCGGGCAAGATTTATCCGCTGTTCCTTCGTCTATCCATACTTGCGTTCGTCGCCGCGCTGGCGCTTCTGATCCACCGCCTGGCCGGTCTGACGGAACTGTATTACTTCATGCTGCCAGGACTCGCTTTGGGCCTGGCGCTGCTCGCGCGAGAAGCGCGTCCGGCCTTGCGCACCGACGGTACTCGCTTTCGCAATTTATTCCGGATGGCGATTCCATTTCTCGCGGGCGCGGTGCTGCCGGTAGCGTTGTTTCTGATCCCGTATGCGGCGACCCATTCGCTGGGCAGTTTCTATCGCGGCGTCTTTGTGGCTCCGTTCATGCGCATCAGCATGGCCGTGTTCTTGCCCCCGGCGCTGGGCGATCTGATTGCGCTGGTGCCGAGCGTGGGCCTCCTGGCATTTGCGTGCTTCTCGAAGCGCGGCGAATCGCCGTATGTCGCTGCGGCTGCTGCAGCGGGCTTGGTTACGGTGTTGGTGGCGGCGCCGTATCACCCGATCGTTTACCAATTCGATTGGCTATCGGCTGGGACTATGATCCCCGTCATTGTCGTCGCCGGCGCGCTCGTCGTTCTTAGCGGGCGCGCGGAGTGGAAACTGGATGAGCTGAGCCGCCAGCGGATGTTCTTGATTTTAAGCGCGGCGGCGTTGTGCAGCCTGATCGCGTTCCCTTATTCCTCGGCGACGTATTTCTGCTACGTCGCGCCGCTGGTCGCGCTGGCCGCGCTCGCGATCGTGTCGGCGCGAAGTCCTCGGCCTCGATTGCTGCCGGCGATGGCCGCGGTTTTTTACGCGGCATTCATGATGTTTATGGTCACGCCGGGGTTTGCGCTGGACAGCATGTCAAGATGGTACGTTCCCCCGCAACTTACCGTACCGCTCGGCCTCCCGCGCGCGGGCGCTCTGCGTGTTAAGCCCTTCGACGCCGCGGTCTACAACCGCGTGATCTCTCTCGTCGAGCAGAAGGCCCGGAATGGCGCCGTTTACGCGGGGCCGGACTCACCCGAAATCTATTTTCTGGCCGGAATGCAGAACCCGTCGCGCGTCATTTTCGATGGAATGGAAGATTATGCCCACGAGACTTCTCGCGTGCTCGCCGCGATCGATTCCGCGAATCCGACTGTGATCGTGATCAACCGACTTCCTGCGGTATCGACTCCGTTTCCAGTAGATCTGCGCGAAGCACTGGCCGCCCGATTCCCTGAAAAGCGCGATATAGGAAAATTCGAAGTCCGGTGGCAGCCATGATACCCGGAGCACAATTGCTGGCGCACCCGCGTGCGTATCTATTTTGGCAAGGAAAATTTGCCGAACAAAAACTGCTGCCCGTGTACGCACACAACGACCTGACGCGCGTGCGCCGCGTGCTTGACGTCGGCTGCGGCCCGGGAACCAACGCGCGCCATTTCGCTGCCGCCGGCTATCTGGGCGTCGACGTGAATCCGGCCTACATTCGATACGCCCGCCGCCACTACCGCCGCGATTTCCTGACCGCGGATGTCTGCCAATACACCGCGCCGCCGGGCGATCGGTACGATTTCATTCTTGTGAACAGCTTTCTCCATCACGTGGACCTCGCTGCCACGCGGCGGATACTTTCGCATCTCTCAACGCTGCTCACGGCCGATGGCCACATTCAGATCATCGAAGTGGTTATGCCGGAAAAATCCGGCTTGGCGCGTCGCTTGGCGCGCTGGGATCGCGGCCGCTACGCGAGACCGCTGGCGGAATGGAAGGGCATCTTCACGGAATTCTTCGATACAGCCGTGTTTGAGCCGTTTCCGCTGACGCGCCTCGGCGTCAAGCTGTGGGACATGGTTTATTTCAAAGGGAGGGCCCGCGCATGAGTGAAAATTCGGACAAGTCCTTCCGGCTTTCGATCGCTGTGCCGGTTCACGACGAAGAGTCCGTGCTGCCGGAGTTCCTGCGGCGGCTTGCCGCCGTGGTGGATCAAATCCCTGGTGGCCCGCACGAGCTGGTTTTCGTGGATGACGGGAGCATCGACGGCACCCGCGAGATTCTGGAATCCGCGGCGGCGAAAGATTCTCGCTTCGTGGTCTGCGTGCTCTCGCGCAATTTCGGGCATCAGGCGGCGCTTTCGGCGGCGCTCGACAACGTCTCCGGCGACGCCGTTGTCGTGATGGACGCCGACCTGCAAGACGCTCCCGAGGATATTCCCGCGTTTATCGAGAAATTCCGGGAAGGCTACGACGTCGTTTACGCGCAGCGCACCAAGCGCAAAGAGCCTTGGTGGTTGCGGCTGTGCTACAAAGTTTTCTACCGGTTGATTTCCGCGCTGGCCGATGTGCGCTTGCCGCTCGACGCCGGCGATTTTGGATTGATGTCGCGCCGCGTTGTGCGCTTGATCCGCAGCATGCCGGAGCACCACCGCTACCTGCGCGGCCTGCGCGGCTGGGTGGGTTTCCGCCAGATCGGCATCCACGTGGAGCGCGATGCGCGCTATGCCGGAAAAAGCAAATACACGAGCCTGCGCCTGTTCAAGCTGGCCTTTGACGGCATTCTAGCGTTTTCCGTCGCGCCGATTCGCGCCGCTGCGATTCTGGGCCTCGTCGCGATCGGGCTTTCCGGCTCCTATACGGTCTACTCCGCCTGGGTTCGCCTGGTGCAGCACCGCTCGCCGCAGGGCTTTGCCGCCATCATCACCGTCGTGACGTTTCTTTCCGGGGTTCAACTGCTGTTCCTCGGCGTGATCGGTGAATACGTTGGCCGCGTCTTCGAGGAGTTAAAGGCCCGACCGATCTACGTCGTGTCAAAGGTGATTCGTGGCGGGCGGCAAGAACGCAATTCGGATCAGCAGAGCGACCACGCCGAACTGGCCGCAGTCTAACCATTCGTTGCTGTATCGACACCTACTGCGCGCAGAACTATAGCGGCAAGTCATATCGTGTTACGATATATTCGGAAGCGAAATGAGGGTTTGGATGGATCCGGCAACGCGATGGCTCTAGCCTGGAACCGCCTGGTGACGCGCGTTCGGCGCGCCACCCCGATCAGCGGGGATAATTTCTTCCTCATCTTGTCCGTCTTGATTGGCGTGCTGTCTGGGCTCGCGGTTGTGGCCTTTCGCCGCGCGATCGACCTCACCAGCCACTGGCTTTTTGGCGGCGGCGCTCCGATCAGCCACCTTCGATTGCTGCTGGTGCCCTCTGTTGCAGGTCTCGGGGTTGCTGCGCTGGCGATTCTGGCGTTTCCAGGCGTGCGCGGCAGCGGCGTCAATCAAACCAAATCGGCCGTGTACATCTACAACGGCTACATCTCCTTCCGCACGGTCATCGGAAAATTTCTGACGTGCGCTTTGGCCATCGGCAGTGGCCAGTCGCTTGGCCCGGAAGACCCTTCGTTGCAAATGGGCGCGGGCATCGCATCGGTGCTCGGGCGCCATTTGCCATTCTCGCGGGAGAAGCTGCGGCTGCTGGCTCCGGTGGGCGCGGCGGCGGGCTTGGCGGCGGCGTTCAACGCGCCGATCACCGCGGTGATCTTCGTGATCGAGGAGATCATCGGCACGTGGAGCGCCGGAATTCTTGGCGCCGTAATTCTGGCCGCCGCGTCGAGCGTGGTGGTGATGCGCCTATTCCTGGGCGCCGCGCCGATGTTCCGCATCCCGGAATACCGCATGGTCCATCCCACGGAGATGCTGGCGTACGCCGTTTTGGGAGTGATCGGCGGAATCGCATCCCTGGTTTTCGCCAAGTTTCTCTCATGGATGCGTGGACGCACGCGAACGCTTCCGCCATGGACACTGTACGTCCAGCCGGCCATCGCGGGTTTGGCCATCGGCGCGATCGCTTTCAAGTTCCCGCAAGTGATGGGCGCTGGCTACATCTCCATGGATCAGGCCATGACGGGCCATTTCTTGTGGCACATTCTGGCGCTGCTCGCTCTGCTGAAGATCCTAGCCACGGTGTTCTCGGTTTCCAGCGGCGCGCCCGGCGGGATGTTTGCCCCCACGCTTTTCGTCGGCGCGATGCTGGGCGCGGCGGTGGGGACGCTGCAAGCGCGATTCTTCCCGGCGTACACGGGCCCCGTCGGTGCCTATGCCTTGGTCGGCATGGGAACGCTCTTTGCAGGCTTCCTGCGCGTTCCGATGACTTCGGTCTTCATGGTGCTGGAGACCAGTGGCAATTATTCGATGATCCTGCCGGTGCTTGTTTCGAACACGATCGCGTATGCGGTCAGCCGGCGATTCCAACATTTGCCGATTTTCGATGTGATGACGGCGCAGGACGGCCTGAATCTGCCCTCGATGGAGGAGCATCGCGAGACACGCGTCCTTCGCGTGGAAGATGCCATGCGACCGCCGCCGGCCGTGACGCTTCATGCCGAGGAAACCGTGCAAAGCGCGTTGGCTCGCGCCCCTGAAACGAGCCACGCCACGCTGTTCGTCTCCTCGAGCACTGGCCGCTGGACCGTCGTCAAGCGCTCCGATCTCGAAGAAGCCGCGCGCCAGGGCCGGCAAGCCGAGCTTGTAGGCAGCGCCACGCCCGGCGAACGCGTTTCACGCCTGCATGCGGACCAGCCCTTGGAAGTGGCGCTGCGCTTTCTGCACGGGTCGGAGTCGTTGCCCGTGGTGCATCGAGCCCAGCCGCGCATTTTGCTGGGCATTCTCTCGCTTGAAGATTTGCTGGTCGCGTACCGCCGCACCCCCGACGGCGAATCGGCTGGGAGCGCCCCCGTCACACAGCAGACCCCTTAGTACGGCCGTACCAAAACTTCCAAACCACAAAATGGGACGGCTGCTCTATTGGTGCCGTCACACCCCGCAGCTATCCTGATCGCGTACCAAGGAAGCCGAGCGAATCGCCAAGGCGGTTGGAGCTGCACTCGGCGCGGTCAAGCGAATGTGCCCCGTTTGCGGTGGGGTGGCCCGCTGCGGCGGGCAGTGAGCGGTAAACGAGGAGGGGTTGTGACACAGAGTGAGCGCCGCAACGCACAGCGCTTCCACATCAGATTGCCGATGACGGTCCGCTGGACCGCCGGGAACGCCGTGGGCGAGGCGAACACGGAATCCATGAACGTCAGTTCCCGTGGCGTCTTCTTTCGGCTGCCCAAGAGCGTCAAGAATGGCTCGCCCGTCGAGATCCTTCTGACGCTGCCACACGAAATCACATTGGCCGGTCCGGTGCGCGTCCGTTGCTTGGGCCGCATTCAGCGCGCTGAGCCCGACGAAAGCGGCCGCGCCGACGTGTTCGGCATGGTTGCTGAGATCGAACGATACGAATTCCTGCGCACCGACGAATCGGCTGCGTAAAACGAGCTTGTCCACCACCTGCGGAGGCGGACAGGAAATGCCGGGGCGCTTTGGCCCCTCAGCTTAGCGCCCCGGCTTATTTTTCTGATTTATTCGTAACGAAGCGCGTCCACCGGATCGAGCCGGGCCGCGCGTGATGCCGGCACAATTCCCGCCGCAAGACTCACCAGCACTGCGAAGACGATTGCCCAGAACACCAGCCATAATGGTACTGACCAGATGTCCAGTGGCGGCAAGCCCTGGCGTCGGAAAAAGAACGCTGTGACGAAATTAATCGCGCGGCCGATCGCCCAGCCCAGCCCTACGCCGAACACTCCACCCACGAAGCCCATCGCGGCCGCCTCGATGAAGAACAATCGCCGGACGTCGCGATTGCTCGCGCCCAAAGCTTTGAGCACGCCGATTTCGCGGCGCCGCTCGAGAATAGCCATCACCAGCGTGTTGATGATTCCCAGCGACGCGACCGCCAACGCCAGGCTGCCGAAAATTCCCAAAAGAATATCCAGGACATAGAACAGCCTCGCTAGATTACGCGTCACGTCGAGAAGCGAAAATGTGCTGAAGCCCATTTGCTTGATCGTGGCTTCCACAAACGCTACCGACGCGGGGCCGTCAGTGCGCAGCGTCAGAGTCGCGTAACGCACGCCGCCAGCGCCGGACGCGGAGGCTTCGTCCATCACTTCACGCAGATCGCTGCCTTGCACCGGTGCGAGTTGTTCCGCAACTTTCAGCGGTATGTACGCGTTTGAGCCGCCGAAGCCTCCCGGGCCGACGCCCGGATCACCGGACACGACGATTCCGACAACGGTGAAATCCTTCTCCGTGGGAACGATGGAAAATCCCATGCCCATATCGATTGAGCTGGCTGCATTCGGGCTATTGGGTTTGCTGGAGTTGCTGGAGTTGTTGAGCGTGCTGCCTTCGCCGTGCGCCGGGAGCGTTGGCGCGCTCACCGGTGGCGCCGGCTGCGCTCCGCCGGTAAAGCCAGCGGGATGCTGCGGCGCGCCGCCTGTAATTTGGGCCGGGCGCTGCTGCCGCTGCGGAAAACGCAACGCTAGCGTTTTGCCGATCAGCGCGGCAGGTTGAATGTTCGCGGCGTCGGCCAGCGATTCGGCCAATTCCTCGCGCAAAATCACTTCGCTGGCATCCGGGCTCGAGAAAAAGTGGCCCTCCATATCCTCGAACGCGTCGTTCGAGCTCGCTGACGCAGGCAGGCCCGCCACCGTCGTGAGTTGGCCATGATCGCCCAGGCTCGCCTCAGCCGTGAAATGCACTTCCGAATAGACTTCGATGACGCCCGGCAAGCCCTCAATCTCTTTTCGCGCCGCTTCATCGAGAGGCCGGATTTCGGTGGATGCGCCGGCTGCGTTCTCATCGGTGTTTTGTTGCCGGCCGAAGCCGCCTGCGCCGCCGCGCGGCCTCGCGTCCGATTGCCGCGGGCGCACGTAAATCGAATCGAATAATCCGGTGCGCTCAAGCCGCCGCGAAGCGAATGCCTGCAGCCCCACGCCGAGCGAAAGCATGGCCACAAGCGACGCCACACCTACCGCAATCCCAAGCGTCGTAAGCGTGTTGCGCAGCACCGCTTCGCGCAGATTGCGTGACGCGAGTTCCGCCAGATCGCGCGCTTTCATCGCCGCTCCTCGCGTTCGATTCGCCCGTCGGAAATTGTGACGATGCGATCCGCAAAGCGCTCGGCCAGCGCTTGCTCGTGCGTCACCAGCACCACGGTCATCCCTTCAGTCGCGCCCGCCGCGTCGGCAGCGCCGGCGCCGCTCGGGTGATGCAGCCCTTCGATCAATTGCAGAATCTCTTCGCCGGTGCGCGTGTCCAGATTACCCGTCGGCTCATCGGCCAGCAGGATCGAGGGGCGATTCACCAGCGCCCGTGCGATCGCCGCGCGTTGTTGCTCGCCGCCGGAAAGCTGGCTGGGATGATGAGTGCGCCGCGCAGTAAGCAGCACGCGGTCCAGGGCTTCGCGGACGCGCGCAGGCCGCTCGGCGCGCGGCGTTTCGCCCAGACGCAGCGGCAATTCGACATTTTCTTCGAGCGTCATTTTCGGCAGCAGATGAAACGCCTGGAAGACGATGCCGATGGTTTGATTGCGGTGCCGCGCCAGCTCTTCGCCGCTCATCGTGCTCAGGTCGCGTCCATTGGCGAAAATCGCACCGGAGGTTGGCCGATCCAGGCCCGCCAGCAGATTGAGCAGCGTTGATTTTCCGGAGCCGGAAGCTCCAAGCAGCGCGACGTATTCCCCGCACTTGATTTCGAGCGAGAGGTTGTCCACGGCGCGCACTACCGCCTCACCCATGCGGTAATGTCGCGAGACCTCGATGGCGTTAAACGCGGCGCCGTTGGTATCCATTGTTGTTGAACTCACACTCTATCTACGCGCGCCAGGCGAAACAAGTTACAGCGCAATCATCACGCCTTCGACTCGAGCAGTGCTTTCAAACGTTCCAGGTTCGCCGACCAATACGCTTGCATTCGTGCGGCTTCTTTGGCGCTCGCCAAACGCGAATGCTCCACCGCTGTCTGCGTTTTCGCTTTGCCCTTCGCGTAGAACATTACGACCACGCTGGCCTTGCCGTTCTCCCACCCCGCGCGAATTGATTTATTCCGCGTGGCCGCACGGACTTCCAGTTTGACACCGCGCAGCCATTGCCTCCGCGCGGGCGCGCTGGCCCAAGCAGCGAACACGCGGCCCACCGGAAGATCGATCGTCTTGCTCGCAGAAATCGAAAAGCCCGTCGTGGTCTGATGCACCACGCGCCTCCCGCGTGCCCGTTCGTAACCGACCGTCACCATCTGAGACCACCACGACGGGAGGCCGGACTTGCGAAGATGCAACACGATCGCGCGGTGATCCCATTTCGCGGCGCCCGCTTTATCGAACAGCGCGCACCACTTCGCCCACGTTTTGCCGGTGGCGGCTTCCACTGCCGTATCGCTAATCGTCATTTTGTCTCCAAGATTTGCCCAAGGCTTCAGCGCTGTGATTTGCGACCCGCCGCGACGTCGACGTTGAACTGCGCCGATTTGTGGCGCGGCACGGTGATGGACTTCCAATTCTCTCCGGCGAAATGCTTTGCCAAATAGACGATTTGTCCCATGTGCATCGAGTAATGCGCAATCTGTCGATTGATCGCCTGCATCACCGAATGCGGCTCATTGCGGATCATCACGTTGCGCCCGAGGTCCGCGTCCGTCAGTTCCGCCAGCGCGTCGAAAACGTAGCTCCAGCCTCGCTCCCAAAGCGCCATCAGTTCCGCGCGCGTCGCCGGTGGCGCCTCAAATTCAGAATCGCGATTACGATCCGGCTTTTCGCCATCCGTCGTCAGGAAGTTCGTGAAGCGCGATCTCATGTTCCCTGCCAGGTGCTTCACGATGATCGCGATGGAATTCGATTCCGGATCGAGCGTCGCGAAAAGCGCTCCGTCCGGCGTCTGCTCCATCGCGCGCTCCGCGAGCTTCTTGGAATTGCGCAACAGATCGACCGAATCCTTGATGTAGGAGGTCGTGAATTCGTGTGCCATGCCGGGATTTTCCCTCGACTGAAAGCATCGGCGCAAGCAGGAGTCTTGCCGCGCGCGCAGCACGGCCGAGAACTATTTTGACTTTCACCCTTCGCGTTCCTGTGGTATCAAAATCGCCTCATGACTGTGGAGAAGGTCGTTCGATCCCAGTTTAGGGCGAGTTTTGTGGCGAGTTGCCTGGTGGCGATCCTGCCGGTCGTCGCGCTAGCGTTTGTTCCATCACTCGATTCGCCGTTTCTCGCGGCCAAAACAGGAGTGCTGCTTTTGGCCGGCGCGCTTGCCGCCGTGTTCTTGGCCGCGGGCGAATCCACCGTTAGCGGTCGGGCAGCCAGCGCAATAAATTTGGTACGACTCGCCGCCATCGCCTGGTGCGCGCTGATCTGCGCTTCGCTGCTGACCGCGAGGCACTGGGATGACGCGTGGCCGGCGATCGCGCCAATCGCGGCGACCGCGTGCATATTTCTGGCGCTGCTGCGCGTCCGCGTACCCGCCCCGAAGTTGTTCGCCGGAATCGCAATTGCTGCCGTCTGCGTTGCGCTTCTGGCGCTTGGTGGCCGCGCCGGTTTCGATCTGCCGCGAATTTTGGCCGGCGCGCCCGCGCCGGGCCGCATGCGCGCGGCCGCGACGCTCGGCAATCCTCTATTCGTAGCGTCGTTTCTGGCGGCATCGTTCTGGAGCATTCCCGGCCTCGATCGTTTGCGCCGGATCTGGCGCTTCGTCGCGATGGCGATCGTCCTGACCGGCATGGCGGCCACGGCGGAGCGGACGGTCGCGCTGGCGTTTGGCGTCGGCGCCGTCGTATACATCGCGTCCGGCGCAGCCGGCGGAGTGCGCCGGCGCGCGCTGCACGCGATCGCGATTCTGCTCGTCTGCGGATTGCTTTTTGGCGCGGCGCGTGCCGGCAATCCGCGCTCGTTTGACACCGCATTTCGCGGCCGCATTTTTCTTTGGACCACCGCCCTGCGCCACGTGACGCTGCTCGGCGAAGGTCCGGGCAGCTTCTATCGCATGTACAGCGAGAATCTGCTCGCGGAAGCGCAAGCCATCCCGCAGACATCCTTCCACTTCGTCCGATACGAAACGGACGCGCACAGCATCGCGGTCCACTCGCTTGCGGAGACAGGCGTGGCGGGCTTCGTCGCGCTCGCCGCGGCGTTCGCGCTGTGGTTTCGGATGGCGTGGGCTCGGCGCCACACCATCGCCGTGCGCTGCGCACTGGCGGGCGTCAACGCATTTTTTGCGGCGGGCCTCGTGGACAATCCGCTCGCGCGGCCCGAGGGCTTGACGCTCCTCGCGTTTTGGTTGGCTGTGCCGTGGCTGTTCGCGGACGCTGGCGATGCGCAGGTTTCTGAAGCGCCAATTCGCCGAGCTTCGCATCGTGGCTTGTTGCCGCGAATCGCGGCGCCTGCGTGCGTGGCGCTGGCAATTGTGCTCGTCGCCGCTGCGGGCGCGACGCTTTACGCGAGCTATGCAGTCGCGGCGGGCGTCGCGGCGGAAGGCCACGCCGATTGGGCCGCGGCCGAACGTTGGGATCGCGCCGCGCTTCGAGTGAACCCCGCTTCTCGCGACGCGCACTTCAATCTCGTTCGCGTGCTCTGTCAATCCGGGCGCTTCGACGCGTGTCTCGATGAGTCTGATCGCGCTCTCTCGTGGGTGAACGAAGCGGAACTCCACCTGATCCGCGTGCGCGCGCTCGAAATGTTGGGTCGCGATGCCGCCGCCCGCGAGGAACTGCTCGACGCGCGCGCACAATTTCCCTGGTCGGCCGAGTTGCAGCAAGAACAAATCGAAGAATGGACGGAACCACCAACCACGCCGCCCGTCGTCGTGGAACTTAATTCCGTAAGGAGCGCACCATGAAACGATTCCTTCCCGTGATCGTGCTGATTGCCATGCCAACAATTTGTTCGGCCCAGATCCCCAACATTCACAAGCCAACCTTCGGCGTTCAGCGGCAGAAGGCCAGCAGCCCGCAAGTCTCGCTGGCAGGCGTGCCGGGCAGCAGCGCCAGCTCGGCGATATCGTCCAATTCACCGCAGACACTGACGTTCAATATCCAAGGCATCGATGAAAGCAAGGGTGTGACCGTGAACGTGGGCCAGCCCTGCCACGCCGACAAGACGCCGCAAACAGTGAGCGCGGGAGTGTACAAAGTTACGTTAACGTTCGACACCGTGACCCAGACCGATACATGTTCGATCGAATTTCAAAGTGTGGCCAATTCGACCTCTGCTGAACTCAAGATCTGGGTGGCGGCGACGCAAACCGATCCCGGCATCGCGATATTCCAGCAGGCGAAATCAATTTCGATTCGCACCGACAACGGTAAAACGATTAATGCCGCCGTATCGAATCGCCAAATCATGGGCCCCAGCATGGCAATGCTGATGATCGATACCGATCAGGGCACGATCATGGTGACGGTGATTGCGCCGAACATGGTGCAAGTGAATTTGAACGGCTGCATGTTGCAGGGCACCGTCAACGGCTCGACTGCGAACGTCAAAGCGATGGCCGCGATGCCCGCGTGCAACGGGGCCAACAGCGGAACCGTCTCGGTAAAATAAGAGCGGCTGAATTTACAAAACAACGCGAAGAGTGACGACGAGTGCGGCGGCCGCGGCGTTGGCGACTGATATATACTCGCCGAGTGAACGCCGACCACGATCTTCTGCCCGCGTTGCAGCGCTACTGGGGATACCAATCCTTCCGTCCGCTGCAAGAGCGCGTCGTGCGCAGCCTGCAAAGCGGCCGCGACGTTTGCGTTGTGATGCCGACCGGCGGCGGGAAATCGCTGTGCTATCAGTTGCCCGCGGCGCTTTCGACAAAGACCGCGGTCGTGATTTCGCCGCTGATCGCCCTCATGCAGGATCAAGTTGCGCAGCTTTCGCAGATGGGCATCTCGGCGGCGCTGCTGAATAGCTCGATCGGCGCAAGCGAACAATCATCGATCGAGCGTGACGCCGCGGCGGGAAAATTCCGACTGCTGTATCTCTCGCCTGAGCGCCTCGCGCGCCCCGACACCATCGTCTGGCTGCGCACTCTGCCGCTTTCTTTTTTCGTGATCGACGAAGCGCATTGCATTTCCGAGTGGGGCCACGAATTTCGCCCCGAATATCGCCATCTGAGCCGTCTGCGGAAATTGCTGCCGGAATGTCCGATCGCCGCGTTCACCGCCAGCGCCACGCAGCGCGTGCGGCACGATATCATCGCCCAGCTTCAGCTTCGCGATTCGCACAATTACATCGCCAGCTTCCATCGCCCGAATCTGCGCTACCTGGTGCAACGCAGCGATCCGCGCACGCAGCCGGAAATGTTATTGCGCGCGCTGCAAAAGCATTCCATCGGCAATGTGATCGTTTACTCGCCGACGATCGCCCGCGTCGGCGAGACGGTTGAATTCCTCAAAGAAAATGGAATCGACGCGCTCCCATATCACGGCAAGATGGAGAACAAAACGCGCAGGCGCAATCAGGAGCGCTGGATGTCCGGTGAAGTACGCGTCCTGGTCGGAACGTTGGCCTTCGGATTGGGCATCAACAAAGAAGACGTTCGCGCCGTGATTCACCTGGCGTTGCCGAAATCCCTGGAGCAGTTCTATCAAGAGGCGGGCCGCGCCGGCCGCGATGGCCAGCCGGCCGATTGTATTTTGCTGTGGCAGAAACGCGACGCAGGTTTGCTCGCGCATTTCATCGGTCAAGTTGAAGACGGGGAAGAGAAGGAGCGCGCCTGGCAGCGCTATAACGAAATTCGCAGGTTCGTCGAGGCGTCGAGTTGCCGCCATCGGCAAATCTGTGCGCATTTCGGCGAAAAAACGAAGTGGGAATCGTGCCACGCATGCGATGTTTGCGGTTGCGATCTCGCGTGGCTCAGCGCAGCGCCCAAGTCCGAGCCCGCGAAAGCGCACAGCATTCCTGCGCACGCACCGCCAAAGCATCAGCGATCGCGGAAAGCGGCAAGGCCGCTCCACGCCACGATCCCCGCTGCGAACGTCAATCCAGAATTGCGCGAATTCTTGCGCGAATGGCGGCGAACCATCGCCAAGCGGCAATCGGTCCCCGCGTACGTGGTGATGCACGATTCCGCGCTGGATGATTTGTGCCGCAAATTGCCGCGCTCACTGGCCGAGATTCGCCAAGTTTTCGGATTCGGCGAGCGCAGAACCGAAATGTACGGCCCGCAGATCCTCGAGGCCCTCCGCGAATTCCGCAAAGAACCCCGCGCCGCGCATCAATCGAGCGATTGAAGTAAGCAGGCAATTGGTCGGGGCGTCCGGATTTGAACCGGAGGCCTCCTGCGCCCAAGGCAGGCGCGCTACCAGGCTGCGCTACGCCCCGACATGAAGTACGTAAAGATTATAAAGGACTTCCCAACAGAACTGTTGCTCCATCTGACCAATTTCGCCTCCAACTGTGCCAAAACTGTGCCAAATAGATTTCACTGAACCATCGCTGTGCCAGAATCCAACGGCATTTCATTGGCCTGGCGGTTGATTTTCTCCAGAGCTTCTCTCTTCATTTGCAGTTTCATTTGCGAGTAGCGTTTGAAGACCTGAGAGTCCCCTTGGCGAAGCAATTGTGTCACCCACTCGTCGGCTACGCCGCCCGCACTGAGGCGAGTGGCATACGTGGATCGCAAATCGTAAATCCGAAAGTAAGGAACCTTCGCTCGTCGGAGAGTCTTATGCCAAACGGTCCTCAATGCTACCTGGTGTCCCGTCGAATTCAAATCGCTGGGGAATAGAAACGGTCCATCTCCCGCAATTGCCAGTTGATCTCGGAATGCACTAATGGCAAGAGGCGTGAGTGGTACCTCAGCGATTCCGTTCGGAGTCTTGGAGTCCGGTATCCAAACAACCGCGTTTGGAAGGTCTAGTTGGTCTTTCTTCATGGACATTAGTTCCTTATAGACCCTAAGACCCGTCTCCGTGATGATCCGCACGATATTCCGCAAGTGTGGTTGGGCGTGCAGTTCAATTTGTTTCTGTTCTGACCAACTGACGTAGTGCGGTCGGAACAGACCCTTCACACGAACGGGAAATTCGACACCGGAACATGGGTTAGCGGGGAGCAATCTCTTCCTCACGGCAACGTTCAACACGCGCCGAAGGACGCGAAACTCCTGGTGTACCGTCGCAGGCTGCAAAACTCCTTTCTCTCTGAATCCAAGGGAAGACTTAATTCGGACTCGCTGGCGGAGACGATCTCTCAAGTAGAGTTCTATGTGGTCGGCAGTAAGATCCACCAAACTGTTCGACGAAAAAGCACCTTTAAGGTGCTTCACGGCACGTAGATTTATCTCGTGAGTCTTCTCAGCTCGCATGGGTGGCTTCGAATAGGTTTCCAAAAAGAAGTCAGCCCATTGTCCAAAACTCAAGGATTCCCCTTTTTTAACGACATCCAGTACGTTGTTGTCTCTGGCCTGAAGCCTGTCTCTGAGTTTCTTCTGAGCTTCATTCCAGTCCTCGGTGAGTGTTGACTCTCTTCGACGAACGCCGTTCCGGTCGCGATAACGAATCCACCAGACCCGGCTTTCCTTTCTCCGAAAGACAACACCGTCGTGCACTCGTGATCTAGGCATTCTCCATCTCCTGTCTGAAGGATGCGCGGAACGAGTCCAAATCCGATTTCAAGAATCGAATGTTGCGACCCATCACGCGGAGATGGGGAATCTGCTTTCGCTCAACCCAAAGATACACCGTCTGTGGACTGACGCCAAGATAGCGAGCAGCTTCCTTCACGTTTAGAGGGATTTCACTGGATACAAACGCAGTCATTGGCGCGTCTTGAAGTGATGATTGAGTCATGGCAATTCTTCCTTTAGAGGTTGCGGGGTCGATTTCTCGTCGTAGACCGGATTGAATTCGTATTGGTCGCGCTCCGCATTGAAAGCTCGGACTTCGAGAATCTGTGAAACGTATCGTCTTCCTGGGCGGCGTTCGAGCTGGATGATGACGTTGAGCGAGTCGCCGATGTTGGTCTTGATAGCGCGATAAGGCAATTCGACGCCGCTTTGCAGAACGCAGCTCGTGAACCTTGAGATCGCTTGCTGAGCGGAACTGGCGTGAACGGTTGAGAGCGTACCGGAGTGGCCGGTATTGAGGAGCTGAAGCAAATCGAACGCCTCACCCCCGCGAATCTCACCGAGAATGATTCGGTCGGGTCGGTGCCGAAGTGATGCCTTCAATAAGTCGCGGATCGCGACAGCCGGAAGGCCTGCCTGTGCCTGACGAGCTTCAAAACGGACGAGGTTTGGCTTTTCGAGCTGAATCTCTGACGTGTCTTCGATTAGGAGAATGCGGTCGTCGTCCGAAATGAGCTTTCCCAAGGCGTTCAAGAGTGTTGTCTTGCCGGTTCCGGTTCCGCCGCTAATGAGAATGTTCTGCCGTCTCTCGACGTAGTCGTTCAGCCGTTCAACGAGAGTTGCATCGAGGCTTCCGCATTTCACCAAGTCTTCAATCGTGAAGTGGCGACCGTTGAACTTTCGAATTGTGAGCGTCACGCCGTGAATACTGCACGGCGGAATCACAGCAGCGACGCGGCTACCGTCAGGCAGCCGGGAATCGAGGATTGGTTTCTGCTCAGAGATGTCGTCGCCAAGCCGCCGGGCTATGTTCTTGACGGCGACCATTAGGGATTTCTCGCTCAAGGTGAGGTCAGGCACTTCCTGAAGTACGCCAGCCCGTTCAATAAAGACGCGAGCCGAGCCGTTGACCATAATTTCGCTTATGGAGTCGTCGCGGATCAGGTGCTCAATGGGCCGCAAGAATGGGAGGATGGTTTCGAAACCGAGCATTAGATTTCTCCACTGGCGAGCTGCTCGAAATACGAGCGGTTCACGTCGTTGTAGTGAGGCTTGAGATAGCAGAACATCGGCGGCATTGGATTCAGGCCGTCATACGCGATGGCGATTGCCTGCGCGTTCTTGAGTTCCGTAAAAGTCTTCATGTCAAAGCGGTAGTCCGTGCGGGTGTTGTAGCTTTTCGATGCCGTTACGTTGGCGCGGTTAGAAATAGCCTTGCCTGAGAGAAAGCTCACACGGGCATCGTGCCCGCTTTCAGAGAAGTTGTAGCTGACCTTGAGGCGGTCTTCCTTCCCGCACAACTCGCTTGCCGTTTGAGCGGAGAAATCATCCGACAGCGCTAGAAATATCTTGGTTCGGAACGTCTGTAGCAACGAACGCCATGTGTCTCCGGGCAATGAGGACTTGAGCGAACTGATGCTCTGCGTGGCCACGATGGGAATGCACCTCGGCTGTCGGGAAAGGCTGAAGAACTTTTCATCGCCCGTGGGCTCGTTTTCTCCGACGGTCGCAAAGTGCTGGTATTCATCGCAGATGAAGAAGACTTGGCGAAAGTAGCGCTCTCGGTGCGTTTCCATTTCTGGAACGCGATTGAGGACAGCCCTTTGAAAATCCAATTTCATCATCACGCCTAGAGCCTTGGCGAGACCGGCGTTCATGCCGATGGGGAAATTGAGAGCGCAGACTTTGCCAGTCTCAACAAGCCAAGTGAAAGAAGGCAGAGGCTTTCCGTATCGGTGATCTGCATTAGCTACCGGGTCATAGCACTCGACGGGAGGACAGAACGTTCTCTTCACGTCGGGATTGTCATCGAACAAAGAAAGAAAGACGGAGATACCTTCCACAATCGACGTGCGCAGCTTGGGCTCGATGCGTTTCCAGTCATAGTGAAACCAGCGCTTCACGGCTTCGAGCTGCTCCCACTTGCGAAAGTTTCGGTCACCAGATGAATTCGCATTGAACTGGTATGAAATCTTCTTGTTTCGCAGAACGTCGCACAGTTCGGTGATGGCCTTTGCCCGATAAACATTCTTCGGTTTGTCGAGTTCGAACGAGAATGCCTTTAGGTCGCTCACCCATGCCGTGTAAGTCTCCGGCGTCACTTCGACGAAGAACTTCGATAGCTTCTTCTCCGCTTCCTCGATCCGCTTTTCCAGAACTTCGGGTGAGATCGCGCATTCGTACACGTCGAAGTGATCGGCCCCGGTATTTTTGATCCACTTTGAAGGTTAGTTTCCGGCAAAATCTACGCCTGAAAAGGGGGGATTTGCCGTGAAGCAGAAGCGATTCAACGTCGAACAAATTGTGGCGGTG